>Ga0065711_1006160_pt1 | contig 24192 bp, 20 predicted proteins | sample Hoacrofraction12_FD_59098 | JGI IMG/M metagenome (GOLD analysis project Ga0065711, IMG submission 59098) | Hoatzin crop microbial communities from Cojedes, Venezuela - Epithelial fraction 12 v2 (version 2) | ecosystem: Host-associated > Birds > Digestive system > Esophagus > Crop | place... | reverse complement strand
GGACAAGGTCCTGTGCAGCCTGCTGTAGGTGACCCTGCTTCGGCAGGGGGGTTGGACTAGATGACCCACAGAGGTCCCTTCCAACCCCTACTATTCTGTGATTCTGTGATTCTGTGAGCATGTTGCAGCCCTATTAAATACATAAGTACTCTCTGCAATGCCTCAACACTGGAAAGGAACTTTAAAATTAACAATCCAGGAAAGGCTGTATTTACTGTAGCGAGCTTAAAAAATCCTCAAACCCACTAGGAGATTCGCCAGGCAAACAGCTCCACCTCTCCAAGGCCAAGATGCCGATGGAGGCAGGTAATGGGCAATGCCCTGTGCCATTGCATCCAGCCATGTCACGCTGCTGCGTGGCCAGGATGGCTTCTCTCCCCAGACAGCTCTCGAGCATGGCCAAGAGCTTGATACTGGGGGAACGGCAACGAGCTACCACAGATCATTCACAGTAATTACTTTGGGACCATACTTTTCTCTTGGCAATCATCCACCAACACACTCAGTCACCACGGCTCAGGTGACAATTCCGCCATGTGTTAAGCTGCAGGAACCCACTTGCATGTCTGAGCTGCACCGATACGCTAATATTTTAAGCATTTTGATCTATTACTTATCCTCCAGCTGAACAAAAAGGTCTTTCTAACCTACTTTTAATTTCTTTTCCATGCTGCTGAGAGCAGTCGGCATCTGCCGCGGTGATGAATGACCTTGCACGAGCCCATGTAGGAGCCAACGGTTCTTGGCAATCCAATTCACCAATGCCTGCTCTGCTTTCTGCAGCAGGAGCCATGGGCGCTCTGCACCAGTTCCTCATTGATCATTGCAAACATTGGAAAAAAACACTTCTTCCCACTGGATTCGGTCAGCATCTACTGTGTACTTTGTTGGGTGTGAGACCAAGCCCAGAACAGGGAAACTTGTACTGTACTATGAGTCTCCTCTATTTGTTTGACATTTCCAGCCCCTTGTAACACACCCAAGGCTACGATCTATCAAGGTCATTGCCCACTTTCATCCTGGGAAACTGATCCTGATCTGTCAGTGTGACAGGAGGGGCAACGGCTGTGTGAGGACCCGTATGAAGCAGTAGCCTGCGGAGACTAAAGACTTTGTCACTTTTAGAAAAAAGACACATCTTATGCCCACATATCAGAGGCACAAAGAGGGGAGTTAATGGGGAGCTCACAAATCTGTGTGTCCCAGGAGCCACTTTCAGAGCTGGCTGTTAGATTGCTAATCTCTGATGAAACTGTGAGAGAGGAGAGGCTTCCGTCTTTCAGCAACGAAAGGATTTTTACAGTCACAAATGATCAACTCACACTTAGCTCTGTCAATTACAGAGAGGAAGTGAGGTTCTGGGGTCCACCTGTGTGCCTGGGATGCCAGAGCTCTGCAGGTTTTTAATGCTTGAAGTGATCTTCCTAATCACCTCATCTAACTTCCGATGTGACAGGGACCAAAGGAGCTCCCCCAGTCCCTCTTCAGCAAGGCTGTAACTTTGGTTTACACGGACAGCTGATTTTCCTGAAATGACTGAAATGCAGAGCTGTGTTTGGTCCCTAGAACCAGCACAGGCTGCAGGCAGCTCATCGACGTCTTCCAGCCAGGTCTGAACTGTGGAATCCAGGAGTGCTGAGGATGGTGCCACATGCTGTAATGTTGCTGCCTCACTTTCCCATCTGTTTGGGTTCGGTGGGGATAACAGCCTGCAGTTTCCACAGCTGCTCTGTGCCTGGTGCACTCAGGCCATGGACATTTCAGTTCATGGGTGTGCTCTGGCACCTTCACATGTGTGGAGGCCCTGTGTTCCTCCCGCGGTGCTGCTGCTGCTTCTCCCCCAGTGCTGAACAGTGAGGTCTTACCAGGTCTGTGCTATTGCAGATCTCAAGCACAGTGCTGGGGACCTCAACTCACCTGCGGGCGAAGACAGTGCCTTGCTGAGGAGATGAGGATGGACCTCATGACTCAGAGCCTTCAGACAGGCTCCTTTCCAGGAGGCCCATCCCGTCCCTTTTCTCACACAGGGGTGGCTTGCTGGGCAGCTCCCCTATATCTTGTACAATGGCTATTAAAGCTTTGCTTGTGACAATGAATCATTGCCCAGTTATGAGAAGGTCCAAAACTATTTGCACAGTTTGCATAACTGAAACAGGGCCTACGGGCCAAGGGGAGAAGAGACGAGTGAGAGTGCATAAGAGCCCTTTTCACCTTCATCCTCCAGATCTGACTACACCAGTAGAATGGTTTGCAACATTGGCCCAGAAATCTTCTCCAGCATTAAACAGTGTTGTGCTAGAGCGCTGTGTAAGTTATTGCAGGCTTCTGCTCAGGCAGGAATTTGATTAGAATTTCACTTATGTTATTACAGACTCCCATCCTCCACATCCTTCCAGTTCCCTTCTCTGGCTGCAGAGTTCAGCCAGGGCCGCCTTTGCCGCATTTAATCAGTCTAGGCATATTAACTACAAATTCCTGCAACAATTTAAACACTTAGGCCTCATATACGTGCCCATAACTGATGATTACTAATTTTTTTACTTGGAAATTTGTCAAGAAGATTGAATAATTATTCAGCTCCCCACTCAGGATGGTATTGGAATAATTATATTCACTACCAAAGTTTTGATAGCGATCTGAAACATCCCCATCAGTGTTGCATAGGGATGTCTTACAAACAATTAATAACATTTACTGTAAATGTCAGTGTGAGGTACAACAGTATGATAACTTCATTTTAATGAAGAAAAACTGACCCCTGATATTTTCCGTCCCAGGCCAACAAATGAACTTGCTTTCTTCGATGTGCTTTCTGCACAGGCTTCACCACAGTCATGGAGCTGAGGGGCTGCAGTGTTTATTTCTGGATTACAGCTCCTTTTACACATCAGTGGCATCTTTTTCACCATCAGCTGGGCACACATTTAAAAAAAAAAATCAGTTTCAATGAAGATGCAAGGGGTATGCTCCCCACAAATGTGACTCTGTTCGTGTTGGGCATTAAATCATATGACCTCGAAAATGCACACACATTTACATTAAGGGAGGGCAGAATGGTGGGGATCACACTGGATTAAACTTGCAAGGTCATTAGTCGTATAAGGTGTCTCAGTTTCAAATGGTCGCTCTTGAAATACCTGCAGGGCCTTACTTAGAGAGAAATGCTTAGACCTCTCTGACAGACGTGCTGCCTTAGCATATTTTAAGTTGGGTGACTGGCTACAGAAAGAACAGGCCAGCAAAGAACTTGCTTGTAGCAAGGAGCAACATTACCAATAGCTAAACAAAAGTTTGGCCAATGTCTCCTAGCCTAACCAAGCCTAAATTTTGCCAAGGTATTTATATACCAATAGCAACAAACAAACAAACAAAAAAAAGCCCAAAAAAAGATAATTCAGAGCTTTGTAGGGGCTGGGTCTGCCTTCAACCTCTGGAATCCTCTGGAATACTTTTGCTCAGAGCTAATTTTGTAGTGGAGTGATATAGGACTGTGTATAGAGCTTCTCCAGCGGAAAATAAAAACAGTCCTATTACACTACTGATAAAAATGTCTGTTTCTGTGTACTCTCATCTTAGAAACTCGTCTAGTATGAAATTAGCTCTGCTTTTGTGTTATTACTTAGAAGACTCAGCTCTGACAATCAGCAAATAGCTGACCTGTATCCGCACAACCTACTTGTGTAATTACATTTAAGAGACTAGAATGGTGGCTTTAGGGGCAGAATTTTTGAAAATATTTTAAGAATCATACTGGCTAATCCAGGCATCCATCACTATAATCCAATAAACAGTGTGGGCTATCATGTCAGAAATAGTCACTAATTTCCATACCAGCCTTGCAGCAATAGGGATGGTACTAAATATTCCCCTCTCTCTTCACTCAGGCTCATTTCCCTCTGATGAAGTTTTTAAAAAATAGTCCTGTAAATAACTCGAACTCTGAGTTTTGTCAGCGCAGCTGTTAATCATAAGGCAAAGGTGCCTTTTCTGATGGATGTTTCTGTTACTGCAACTGAAGTTTTGTCTCTTGAAATTAAGAAACAGTAATTAAAGTATTTAGTGCCGTGGGCTGATAGAATTGTTTTGACGCTAGTTCTTCAAAAAAATTAAGTACTCCATCTTCCTTCCCTGCACTGTCTTACACAGAGACTTCAGAAAAATAATTGAGAACTGTAAGTCATCTGGGGCTATGGTTTGATTGCATTTGAGGTGACTTTTAAGGGTGAACAAACATCTAGCACCTTTTAAAAGTAATAGCTGTGAAAAAAATAGAGAAGAAAAAGAATATTGACAAGATGTGGTAAAGAAAAAACCATCGTAAAGGCAGAAAATATACCACGGAAGATTTTTGTTTGCTGATCTCATGAAACATTCACTATCCCTAGGAAAAGCTGTAAGAAGTGGACTAATGGTGTAACTGTAAAGCGGCAGGTTGGAGATAATCCTTCAGTCTCTGGTCTGTTGTGGATTCCCTTCAAGATCATGACAAATGACATAACTCTGCCCTACTTTTTGCTTTGTAAGGGAGACTACTATTGAGATGCTGCAGGGCTTAACTCTTTCCTGTGTGTTTCCTGTTTCCTACACAAATAGGCGCGCATGTGTGTATGCACAGTATTTTGGGGTGGCTCAGAAGTGGGTGAACCAGAACAAAAAGTTGTCTAGGGGGACAGGGCTGCTTGATTTACGTGATGCAGGCTATGATAGCAAGTGTACGCTTGTGAGGAATAAGGAAACTCCTTCTCTTTGGATCCATTTTGTTTCCCCCCCTCCAAAAATAGCAGGAATGGAGCTGCTAAACTGTGGCAGACTTTCCTGGATTCACTGCTGAATGAAACCTCCCGGACAGCATGGAAATCCTCATGTATCTGGGTCTTGGCTGCTTTTTCATGCTGTTTGGCAAGAGGAAGCTGGGCATGGGACAGGCTGGGCTGTCACTTACCCTGGGGAAGGGAACCACTCCAGGGCAGAGGAAGCAATGAGCAGCAGAGCAGTACAGGAACACCCGTCACTCAGTATGTCCAAGGTGTCAACTCCAAGGTGCAAGACACTATGCTGCCTTAATTTGCCCTGCAGAAACATTTAGGAAGTGGAACACTTGAAGGTCCCATTCCTTGTAAAAGACTGGGCTATGTAAGAACATGTTGATGAAGGGGACCTTGATCCAGAAAGTCATCTTCTTTCAGGATACTACATATTGGCTAGTCTTAAGTGCACGTCTAAGTGCTTTTCTTGAAGCTGGTGTTCCCAGATCAGAAACAGCCAGAGAGAAAAGAGTAGAAGGTTTTGAGCATGCAGCAGAATCAAAGAAATAATCAGCATGGCCCTGTGCTAGCAATAGTGTTGGAGATGGGCGTTGGCAAAATGATAGCAATGAAAGTACCAAGCTCTGGGTCTTGTGAGCCTGAGAGTAGGTGACAGAGATGTATAAAGATACAACTGGGGTGTTAGATATGTGGCACATGGAGGATCTGCCGTTTCAGGAGAAGCTGACAGGCTGAAAGCTTTGGATGGGGCTTTTTTTTTTTTCAGTTCAGGGCTTGTGGGTATAATTATGACAATTTTCATAAAAGTCAAGTCCCTTGTACAATTTAATGGGGCTTGGCGGAAGGGTTTGGGAATGCTCGGCATGTCAGAGCAGCAGAGGAGAGCTGGAGCACGAACTGCTGCTTGTGGGGCACCTAAAAGCCAGAGCTGCCCAGAGCAGGGGAGCTCAGCTAGAAACGACAGTCCCCTGGCCCCAGCACTCAGTTTCTGAAGCCACACATGGGCTTTCCAATGAAAGATGTCTAATTCTCAGTATTAACGAGCACCCACCATCAGGGCTAGATCCCACTAAATGCTGACAGCTCTGGAAACCTCGCCAGCTCCTTAATGAGCACAGGAGCACTCCTGCAAACTCTCCCACCACTGGGATTTTAGGAGCCCACTGGACTGAGTGCTGAACTCAGTCCTGTCAGAAGTCAATGATGTGAGACAATGTCACCTACCAACAGTGGGTCTCATTCCTTGTGGGTTTCCTCTCGCTGCCCCATGCTTTGACAACAAGAAGAGGTGAGTGGAGAGTGTCTGAGCAGGCTTCCTCGCTGCCACGCTGCTGGATGGTGCTCAGCACGTCACAGGAATAGCTCCGTTACCAAGAAGAGGTGGTGACTGAATCTAAACTGCCGTGTCCCCTGCGGGGAAAGAGCCAGGCTTGAAATGTTGCAGGATTTGATGCCCTTATAAGATTCCTCTTCTTACCTAGTATCAAGTAATTCAAATATATCTTCTAAATTGTTGGGGGGGGGAAGATTGTTTGTTTGTTTGTTTGTTTGTTTGTTTGTTTGTTTTTACTGGGCTCAAGTTTTCTGGTAGCAGTGGAAAAGACGAGTTAGAAAAAAAAGAGTTTGATGGAGTTTGGGGTGAGTGACTTCAATGCAAGCTGCTGTTATCCGAAGTCGCTCAGAGCCATAAGGGGACTACACTGTGCAAGTGAACACTATGTTTTTAATATGACCATAATTGAAGCAGTGGGCAGTTGCGCACACTGGAAATTCATTTGGAACACTTCTACTTAAGTACCTTGATACAAAATTAAAGCCTGACTCTGGGCCCCCAAGAGAGAAGATTCTGGCTTGTACTCTGCCTACATACACTCCAATTAATGCATAATGCAGCGAGTTTCTTCCTCTCTCTGCCTGTCCCTTTCTGTTTCTCACACACACACATGCACGCACGCAGCTAAACTCCCACACAAGTTCTGCAGGGAAATTACAGCGTGCTCATGTCACTCCTTTCTTTGTCGCTAAAATATTGCCATAGGTCTGGAAAGTGCTCTCTCTGTGCGGTACCAAACTTTTTCCAGCTCAGGAAGATCTTATTTTGATAATACATAAATTAGAGTTTTCTATGTAAATCAACTTTTTTTTTTTTCCCAATAACTGGGTTGCAGCAACACTAGTCATAAATTGTACCTTTCACATTGGCAAATCTTTGGGAACTAGGCATGAAGAACCAAACTTTCTGTTGTCAGGTCACATTAACTCCAGGAGTTCTCACAGGCAAATTGTGTCTTGAATGCTCCGCATGATTCACAAAAAAAGACCTTTCTCCATGGAAAGCATCAGCTCCCATTAAGCAAAAGAAATAACCTCTGCATGCAAAAGATGTGAGCACGTGGCTTATGAATAATCAGAACAGCTTTAGAAAAATCACCTCAGAGTATGGCAAACAGCAATAACACGCTCAGATCAGTATCTCTGATCCTCCAAGACCAATGCAAGTGGCTTTCTCTCAGTGTTGAAAAGGGGGCACAGCTCATGGTTTGTTGTCAGTGGGGGTGAGAGGGATGTTTAACGCTGTGAATCTGCAGGGAATCCCAGTGGTGGAGGTAAGCAAGGGGCAAGAACAAGCGTTCACCTCAACGCTCAGCAGGAGCAAGTGGCTGACAAGGCACAGCGATTGAAAGGTTGGAGGTAGGTAGCAGTGTAGGAAGTATGCAGAGATGGACGTCATGAAAATTTTATCACTGTACACCAGCGATGGCTAACTCCAAAGAGACTGAGGGCTATGACTATGTTATGTCCAGTGGCATAGAACAATAGCTTTACAAAATGCTTTGTTCAGTATTTCACGGGGAACCTTGCTGTACATACTCTTACTCCACTTGCTTTCTCATTTCCTCCTGGCAGGGATGAGGAAAATTACAGTCCAGCACATCCTTTCACCTGAATACAATACCTTCCTGTAGGACTTAAAGAAATTTGCTACTTAGAATCATAGAATTGTCGAATGGTTTGGGTTGGAAGGGACCTTAAAGATCATCTAGTTCCAACACCGCCGCCACGGGCAGGAACACCTTCCACTAGACCACGTTGCTCAAAGCCCCATCCAACCTGGCCTTGAACACTTCCAGGGAGGTGACATTGGCAACTTCTCTGGGCAACCTGTGCCAGTGCCTCACCACCTTCATAGCAAAGAATTTCTTTCTCATGTCTAATCCAAATCTAACCTCTTTCAGTTTAAAGCCATTACCCCTTGTTCTATCCATACATGGCCTTGTAAAAAGTCCCTCTCCAGCTTTCTTGTAGGTCCCCTTCAGGTACTGGAAGGCTGCTCCAACGTCTTCCCAGAGTCTTCTCTTCTCCAGGCTGAACAGCCCCAACTCTCTCAGCCTTGTCTGCAGCCTCAGCCATAAGCCTGCAAAAAATCATTGTGTCCTACTATCAGCAGAGCTCCAGTACTTGCTGCCATCATACTGCAAAATGGAAGACTTCTCCTTTGCTCCCATCCACATCAGGTGTCATCTACTGTCCTGCTCGACGTGTGCAGTATGGAAAATCATACCACCACAAATGATAGGAAGTAGTCATGATTCAGGCCCAAATTAGGAGGTCTTGCCCCTTAGACAGGGTTGATGGAAACCCGAAGAAAGAACCCATGGGTTTTTTTTTTTGCCCTTCACAAGACATATACCCTCAATGGTTTCTTGATCTCTGAGTTTATTGTGACTTCTGTCAAATGGATTCTGAATGGCAATAATTCTTTACTTATTTTGGCCCCCAGGCAGGTATTTCTATCCTCAGATCTGTGTATGCTGAACATCTTATTGGGTCTCTTATGGTTCCTCAGCCAGGCTTCAGAAATTAGAGAGGTGTGAAAACATTCCCAGGTGAACCATACCAGTGGTGACCTGTAAATCTCAGATACTTTATTCCTCCAACAGTACAGGCGAAATTACAGAAATTCATGAAGCGCATGATTTTGGACACGGAAAATACCTGACTTCAATGTTTTTCTTCATATGAAAATGCAGCGTGGCTCTCCCAACTTCTCTTCCAGGACATTCGGGAAGGCACCACCAGAACTTCACCAGAAAGCCAAACTATAACCACAAAGAGATCTCAGCAATGCTATCAAGTCCCTGTGGAAGGTATTTCCTAGGCCTTATAGATCAGAAAATGACAGCATTCAAAGTTTTGTGTGCAGCTGAAAAATGAGAATCAGTTAGTACAGTTCAGACTCACTGCAGCCAAATTAAGTAGAAAATGAAATATTTTAAGAAGCATCCCATGGTAAGTGAATTTGAATCAGCTGCAAACATGGATGATTTTCTTCCAATTGCCAGACCACACAGAATAGCTGCTTGGATTTAATTCCCCCTTTATATCACATGTGTCTTTCCCTTATTTCCTAGTGTAGATAGATGTGTGATTACACTATCACTTTTGATATCCCAAAAAGCTGAGGTAAGGAGATTACACTATAAATCATAAAAATCCTCCTATCCACTTCTTTGCGAGATTTAGACAGCTTTAAAATTTTTCTCTTGCGATTACAGTAAATTGCAATAGAGATAAAACATGAAGTGTTATATTTATATTTTTAGGGTCCTGGATTTTTGAGACCAGTTTATAGGGATAATTTTGACAACAAATCCAAAGTCATTTAGGGTTTTTTACTTGTTATGAAGCTGTTAGATTAAAATGACACTTAAATTTGTTACTTCTTTCTGCTAACAGAAGTGAAAAGGTGGCATCGCACTGACATGGTCAGTGTCGTTTTACATTTTGCCGTTTTGGGGCAGGATATCCCCAGATTCAACCTTCATTGGTATGTCTGCTGCAGCTACCACCAGAATTATAACCTGTGTGTCAAAGTCCAGGACCATCAGCAGCCCTGGGAGCCCTTGGGTGCTGATGTCTTCTGAATTATGGCTCTGGAGGTCTGTGGCCACCTTCCATGGCAGAGAAACCTGTGTACACACAGCTGGTGCCTGCAGCTCCGTGACACCTCTCCCTCTGCACCAGCTGCACTGGGGCCACGATTTCAGCGAATGATCCTGTCACATGGAGGGAGACTTTGATGTCTGAACTTCTGCAGCTCACGTGGAGTTCATGGAGGATGAGCCGGGACATCTGTGCTTTCAGGCCCCAGTCCAAAAGGAAAGACTCGTCTCGAGTTGGGTAGGATTTGAATTGAGTTCTGGACCGGCTTAGGATGGATCAGCAAATAGACACAGGGTAAATACAAACCAGGCGAATGGAACCTGACATGTACATGAGTCACTCAGTCTGCTGCTGAATTAGAGGCACAGAAAGAAACTCCAATAGCTCTGCTGTGCTTGATTAATTGTATAGGGTGAAACTGTACACTCTTCTTGACTCCCAGGACTAGTGCAGAGTAGCAGTGTTTGCTCCCAGGTTTCTCGCAGTCTGCATCCAAACTGCGAGGTGGGCGAGTGCGCGGTCTCCAGATGGGGCCCTCGTGGAAACAGGCACAGATGCAGTCAGGGCATCCTCACCAGCCAAGAAAAGCTCTCAGTCAGCCAGGTCAGGTATAACTATGGACTAGACATCTTGTGTCCCATGTACAGTCTAATTGTGGCACCATGAAAGAGGAGGAGAAATACAGCATCAGATGACTGATAATCGAAGAGGAGGAAATACTTTGTACAATACTGCGTGTCAATCAACAGAAGCCAGTAATAAGCTATTAGATGCTGCTACCAGCTTCCTCCTCCACTCCCCAGCAGCTAGTGGGGACTCCATATCCACTCCATATCCACACACTTCTTTTCTAACCCTTTCAGTAAAACTGGGAGTGTGGGGTATTTCTGAGGAGAAGCACTGTAATGACCTGATGATCAGGCATTAGGAGACCTGATCAACATGGCACAGGGACCAGGAGAGATATGTATGTGTGTATGCACATCCCTGCAGTGATGCAGAGCATGGGCTTAACACTGGAGATGGTAACGGGCATTTCAGCAGCTTGAGAAAGTTACGAGAGCACATTCCCAATGAGCCATCCAAAGTGGATGAATAGTTCAGAGTATCATTTATATGACTCACTTTGCTTGCTCAACCTGTGAGGAAATGTCAAGTATTTTTCTGAGGTGGACTGCAGCCTCAAAAACATTTCTAGAGTCACTTCTCTTTCAATCCCTTTTAACCCTGAAATCAAGGGACTACTCACAGCCATATGAAAAGCCTGCTGGCTCAGAGCCCTTACTCCCAAACTAATGATGCTCTGTTTGCAATGGTAATTGAGGCTTTGTTCAATGAGATTAACAGGATAAGTAACCTCAGGAGGCTGCAAGTTGGTAGCTTGGTTCACAGCCATTAATAGATTGTAATAACTGTAATAACTGTAATAACTGTAATGCAATTGCAGATTGTATCCTTCCTCTTACATTTTGTTACTCTTGTATCTTGTCTTTGGCCCAACCAAGTGGTCTCTGGACAACTCCAGGCCTTGATGGAGAAGCAGAAAAAGCACAGGGGCAATGTGTGAAGTCCTCCCAACAAAGGGGTGCACACCCACCCACTCAGAGCTGGAAACCACCAAGGACAGCATACATGGGTCTCAAATCTGGCACTTGACCGTCAGCATCAGAACTGGACTGCCCTGGAATGGGACTCCATGGGACAGAGAATGTATCTAGCAGTATACACCGATCTGTACTGTGGAGCCATGTCGATTTGTTGTGAGTACCAAGTGAGAAGCGTATGTTGTTGCACTGGACTTACTCTCTAATTACACAACATTTACACTGTCTGATACTTGTAGTTATCACTAAATGTATAATCAGCACCTTCCCCACATGTCTGAGAATCTCTCCCATGTTAATACAATATAATTAAAATAGCCCTTGTTTCAACAGTATCTGCATTAAAAAGAAACATCAAAGAGGCCATAATAGGTGAAGAGAGGTTAATAATAGGTCATGTGTTTAATCTTCCAGTTACAAGGGCAAACATTAATTACAGGACTGGGAAGGGAAAGGGCATCCTGATTGCAATGTGATTATGATGACCTTGTTAAGGAGTGATCCCAGGCGTGATGAGGGCCTCAATAAATAAAGATAATACATCACTTAGTACTTCCCAGTGAACATCAGACGAATGCTGAGAGCAGCGTCAGCCCACTCTGCAGACCAGGCTGTGAGGATGGAGGCTAAGACGTGTTGTTCTCCAGCCCCATCTCAGCACAGCGGGATTGCTGGCTTCTCATTCTGATCACTGAGAAAAACAAAAGCACCAGCTACTGATAACAAATATATCATGTTGACTTCTAAAGGGCTCCACAGTACAGCGTGTTACAAATTACCGTGAACTTCAACAAGTTTGAGCATCGGAGACGGAGCAGAGCACCGTGATTCACCATGCTGTCGGTGGCGTGGGGGCAATTCCCAGGGAGCTGCAAAAATACTAGACTGAAAAATGGTAAAAACTAAAGCTTTTTCTGCTCTTTTTTTAACCCCGAGTATAAACTCTGCTGCCCAGGAAAACATATCCTGCAGATTATAACAGTTTCATTATCTCAGCAGAGAACTTGCTGTCTGTGCTGCAAACTGCTCCACGGAGAAATTACCAGGCTCCCAAATTTAATTAGGGCAGGACTCAGACAAGGAACACAGGGAAGTTAACACAGATGTCTGTATGTCCCATCATTCTCACATCCTGTAATAAACAGGCATTCGGGGAACAGTATAAGTCAGTACTGGAAGCAAACAGTCCTGTATTATAGACATGAGGCTGGTGCCTGCTAAATTCTCATAAAACCGCTTGGGTCATTGGTTCGGAAAGTCTTTTGTTACTCATGATGATTTTGTATGTTAATTGAGGACAGGGTTAATATGAAAAGCAGGGTCTCCAGACACATTAGGGCTATGTAGAGCTCCTTGGTCTGACAGCTTGCTCGCTGGAGGTGAGCAGGGTGAGAGCAGTGACTGGAGCTGTTCAAACTGTCTTCATTTCTGGTTTTAAAAAATCTGAAAAAAATGTTATCTCTTTTTGATTTTTTTTTTAAGCTACACTTGCTTTTACCTAAATCTACATTTTGTTAAATAGAAATGTCATGGTAACCGCCAAACGCGCAAGGAAACCATTCCTCTGGGTTTAGTTACACCTGTAAATAAACTTCTGGCTTAGCTGCACAAAGCCTGGCTTTTGCAAGTCCAGAAGGTAACAGGGCATTTCTTCAGCTGCCTGCAATGCTGGCTTGGCAGCTTGCAGTGCTGGGGGATTTGGAAGACTGCAGGCCATCAGCTAAGGTTTCCAGAAACGGGAAGAGCGTGGGAAGAGCACTTGAACCCTGAAGGTGTGAAGGAAATCTGTGCCAGCTGTTTCTTTGTATGTGCGTGCGTGCAAAAATGCAGAAAGCAATTAATCTTTGACATTTTTCTCCAAGATTCCACTCACAAGGATTTCCTATTTAACATCATCATAAATTCCAATTAATTTGTTTCATCCTGTTCACCCTACAGGTTGTATTGTGGGTGCTGATAGACAGCAATTTCACAGTGATCACAGGTAACCAAAATATTTTTACAGGGCTATTCTACTAGCTCCCACACTACCTTCTGCAGTGCCAACTACCCACCTTTGAAATGTCTACCTGAAGGTGAGAGAAAGCAAAACCAAATGTATAAGGATAGTGATTTTCTATTCAAGTGATTTCTTTCTAGTGTTAATTATATCAGGTTAGAATATCCTGGGAGCAGAAACTGGTTTTCAAGAGAAAGGATCAGAGACGTGGTGATTTTCCATGCATGATTTTTCAGCCAGTCTCTCCATACTCAGAAGTGAGGTGCTTTGTGAGGAAGCAGTGTGTTGGTCCCTAATCCTCCAAATATTCTCAAGATCTAGAACATGGCCATGATACAGCAACTGAGGAGTGGATGAAACCCCAAAGTCCCTGTCTCTTTCAGGCAGGCACAGTCCCACTCATAAATAGTCCAAACTCTCGGTTTGCTCACCTCTGCAGCGGAGTACCTCCTGCAAGTGCAAGGGAGAGAAAGAGGGAGGAGAAGGGTCCAGTGAATTCCTAGGAGCCAGCTGACTGCTGTCACCTCAGGTGAATTTCACTCTTTCTTCAATGATAGAGTCATATTTTAGAAGTTTTGACAAAGCTCATTTTGCAAAGATGGCTAAATTGAACTGCAGAGCTGTAAGGAGGGCTCAGATACATCATTCTGGACCTTACGAGCTTTGAATTACCTCTGATTTGAGGGCTTATGCGATTGTATCTAATAAAACTTAACTGTTTATTTCTTGCTATAAATCAAGGATTTTGTCAGCGTTGCTAGGGGATACTATTCATTCTCTCTTTTATTTGAAGGCTGAATAGTAAACAGTTCTCCCTGGAAGCAACTTAATCTGTGATTTCGCTTGGTAGAAGATGGCATTCTTAATTCAGCTCTTGCTGCTGCTCAGTTCTTCTGTTGCTTCCAAGTTTAAGCATGACAAAAGGAAGGACACAAAGGCTATGAACTTTCTGTTAGACTAAAATGCTGTAAAAACCCCCCACATTTAAAACATGTTATGAGAAAAAGAAAAACAAGAGCATTATTCAGTGTAGCAAGGGAAACACTTAATCACCACGCCTTCTGAGCATGCCTGATATTTTTAGTTGTAACATCCCTAGTGAAAGCATCAGACAGTAGCACTGGGTGTACCCGAGGATCTGGTGTATTAAAACAGTCATAAGCCTCATCGAGGCTATGAAAGCAATGGCGAGTCCAGAGAAGCAAGCTGTGATGTGCTACCCAAACAGCCACAAAATGAGAAAGATGATTTAGAGGAGATCTTTGGCAAGCAGAAATATTTATTCTCTGCACTCTAGAGAAAATATACTGTCATATAGTCAATCCTCTAGTGGCTCACTCAAAGGATTTAGAAGTCTGGCCTTGGTCACCTTGCAAGTGGATGTTGTGCCATGATAAAATTTTGGAGAACAGAGGATTGTCATAGAACATTTGAATGCCTGTTAATATTTTTGTCTGATGCCTGAAGCACAAGCAGTTCAGAATAGTTGCTATGACTTCCAGTGAGCCTGCTAGCTGTTGTAAACACATCCCTCTCCACTGTTAGCCTTCTAACTGCATCTGACAACTTGGTGGCACCTTGCAGCTCTCCTCCATCCACTTCATTCCAATCCCAAACTATCTGACTCCCTAGAAGGTCTATGGATCTATATTAGGATGCTCTGACTATCCATTTCTGCTAGGCATGGAAAGGTCCACGTGAACTGGAGAGGGCTCTGGGAGGTGGAATTAGGAGTGAAACAAAGGACGTATATAGAAGATGCTGATGATGAGGGCTGGAAGGGAAACAATCTATGAACTTTTGCAAATTGTGACAATCATCCTGAAAAAGAATAAAAGATCTAATTTATCCTTCTTAAACTAGAAAGAGAAATGGACTTTAGTCACCTGGAATATTTTTTTCCATTTCAAAAGAAGCCAAAAATTTGTTTTCCAAAAACAAGCTTTTTCTTTGGAAAGCCCAGACATAGGACATTTAACAAGTGCAGATCCTTTTCCTAAGCTGGGGTCAGCATACACACATTCAGGCTTGACTCCCTGTGCAGATGACTATAGGGTCTCTGGGTTGGCACTGCTTTTCTTGGCCAGCCTTGTCTGTGCCTCTGACACGGCTGAGGGTACGCTGGGATTTGCTATCATTTAGCAGGTGCCCTCAGAGCAGAGCTGAGCCTGAAGGGCCCCGAGGAAAGGAGAAAAACAGGACGAGGGTCACCTCAGATGGGCTGATGGTCCGTGTCTTGGTGAAAGTGTCCTGTCATTACTGAGCTTAAAACTGCAAAGAATTTGGTCTGCTCTTTTTGTGGTATCTAGGCATTCAGCTTTGGCAAGAGCTGCAACACGTACGGGAAGGGCTCCTTCTGAGCATGGGAGTTGGTTTTCTTTCAGATGGGATCCTAGCTATGCTGGTGGGGGGAGTGGAGGGAGAAAGAGAGGGGAAGAGTCCCTCATGTTTGTTCTACACAATAGTGACATTACTCAATATTTACACAAAGTGCTTTTCACTGATTGAGTTTTTATTTATTACGTTATATGTTCTTAGGCAGGCTGTGTACCTCAGAAGAACTTGAATGAATTAATCAGAACACGCTCTGTACCGCTGATCAAATGCAGGATAGCAACAGATGGCCACATGCTAGCAATTTCCTGGCAGATGGGTCCTATCCACCATCCTTCACTTATCCAATTTAATGCTGAAAACCACAAGCAAACTAATTGAAAAATAGCATTACATACACACAAACTCTCTTTTACTTCTTTCATTCCCTTTGCACCAATTGAATAATAAGTAGTAACTCATATATTATCAGAGCCACACTGCTTGCATGGAGACTAATAAAAGCATAACTTTGATTTGTTTTGACAAATGCAAGTACAACTTTTGAGTATTTAATAATTACATTAGTCAAAGCCACTGATCATGACATGTGGCAGTGTGTTATTTAGAGAAAGAGAAACAGGTATTCACGTCACCAGGGTGTCTTCTAATGCAACTAGAGTGTGAAGGCATTTTTACCCTCCTTTTTCCCACTTCCTCAATGGGAAAAGCAATCAGAGAAAACCTGGGCCAAAGAAAGCAGTGTCCTGTGCCCAGGTTCAATTCATTATCCCTTGTTGGAGCAATATTCTGTACTGCCAATCATTTTCTCACACAGTATTTGAAGACGTTTTGTGAAGTTATTGCCCGTAAAAATGTTCTTCATCACACTGCTTGCCTGATGCAAGTCAACTAACCAAATGAGCAGCCCTAACCCATTTCAGTGCAAAGTGAAACAGGGTTACTGAAAGCACTTTAGCAGGAGTTTCATCTACTCTGCTTTCCTCTGTGCTGAAAAGGTCTGGGCATGGTCACTTTATGTGTTGCAGCTCCAGGGTGGTACCTGCTGATGCAGCCGTAGCTTTTCCTGTGGTGAACGCTTACCTATAGCTTAGAGTTATTGAGTTCTTGCAATGCATCAAGACCTGATAGATACTGTGCAAAGACAGAAATTTCTAACTAAAGAGCTTTTAGTCTAAGTAGGAAACAAGAGACAGTAGCTGGAGACAGACAGACTGACTAGGAGGAAAGAGAGAAAGCAAGAAACAAGGAGACAATGTTGGTCAGGGTGGCGGCTAATCGTCTCAGCTCAGCAACTCTGCAGACTGACCAATGTGAAGCTGAGATCTTTGGCAAAAGGCCATCCTAGTTCAGCAATGGAAGGAAGGCAGCAACTGGAAATAAAATAGTACTATATAATAAATGGAGAGGAAAAAATGAAAGTAGCTAGCAATCAATATAAATGAGAAGTTAATGAGGTACAGAAAAATTATAAATGTATATAAAAGCACCAGAGAAAAAGACGTCCCGAAGAAAAATATGAAGACGTTTTAAAGAAGGACTGCCAGGAAAAAGAGAAAAGCAAGAACTGAGATAGATCAATTATGAGAAGGAGAGTGGGAGATGGGTAATAATGGTCCAGAACAGATATAAATGTCCAACACGCATTTTTGTTGTGTTATCAGGAGGAGCAGGAAGATGCACCTGTATCACAGATGCCTGACAAATTTCCTTCTGTTATAGGCCAAGCAGTATCCAGTCAGGTAATCAATTAAATTATCAAATGAATTATTAAGATATCACAAAACTACGAAGAAACGTTTATATCATACAAAAAGTGTTAAAGGGGTACCAGTCAGTCACCAAAGCAATCTGGCTTGCTTGTTAGCCTGGGCTTACTCTAACAAAATGAGTTTTAACACAGAAAGGTGCAACATCTGGGAACACAGCAGACTAAACCTATATGCAACATGCAGAAACTCCATGCTGTAAAGCACTAATTCCAGCAAGGTTTTCAGATTCATAATGAAGAAGCTGCTCAAGTGTAAGTGGAATCACATTCTGTACTCCAGAAGATGCCATGGCTATAAGCTATGAAAGACGCCATGGCTATAAGCTTGCTAATGCAGTCTCTGGCTGCAAAACCAGATGAGTGGTGAGAAGGAGCAGGGAAGACATTCGTCCTCCATGCAGGACATCAAAGTCCAGCACACGGTGCAAAGTACAGTGCTGGAATATACAGGTACTTTTGGTGTTACAGCTGCTCAAAATTTGAGGAGACTGATAAAACACATATGAAGTGATGAAATGGCTGCTGAAAATGCCTTTGTCTCCAAGTCTTAAAGAGCTGGATCCACTTAGATTATCAGAAAGAAGGGAGGGGGTCTTGACTGCAATATGTGAATATGCTGTGGGAGAGAAAACATGGGTCCCTCGAGGAGTGCATGAAAGAGGTGAAATGAAATGAAATGAAATGAAATGAAATGAAATGAAATGAAATGAAATGAAATGAAATGNNNTGAAATGCCCTGAGATATTAATGGGAAGCTGGACAACAGGATTTGGTGGTTGCCCATGGGCAACCTCATGTTTGTGAGTCTGTAACATCTGTGGGCAGTCAGAAAGGTTGGCATTTGGAGGAGGAAGATACGGTAGCTACGCAGATGGCAACCCACAATTCTTTATAGTGGGAGGAGGTAGTTCCAAAAAACCTCCAAAACCACGCAGGTGAAGATCTAACACAGTAGTAAAGGAGACTGATCAATGAGAAAAGTGGCAGGTAAAACCAAGAAAAACCATGAAGTCTCACCAAAACAAGGCAAAACTTCACGGCAGTGGAGAAGATCCTGTGCATGACAGGAGGGGTTGAAACTAGGTGATCTTTAAGGTCCCTTCCAACTGAAACCATTCTGTTATTCTGTGATTCTAAGATGGAGCCTGTGAAGGGAGATGGAGAGAGATCCATCTCAAAGTGAAGGGCCAGGGAAATCACAATTTGCAGCAGCATTAAGAGCTCATAATCAAGAGAGAAATTTATAAGCAGAACGGAAAAGGACATTGCCGTTCCCAAGTTGTGATTATGGGGACTTGGCCAAGAGTCTCAGCTCTGTAGCTGGAAAGGCAGGCTGTATGCAGGAGGCGCTCCGGAGAAGAGATGGTGAGAGAGGAAGGGAAGGAAGAAGGATGGATGTTCAGGAGATGAAAGAAGTGCCAGACAGGCCAGTTCATGGAAAATCCTTGCTGTTGCTCCAAAGCCACCAGCAGGCAAGTTGCAGATGTTGCAAGCACCAATGCTGGGCACTGGCCCCTCCCAGTCTTCCAATTGCCTTGTGGATTTAGGTTTTCCTAACAGATCTCTTAATTTATGTCTTCCATTCACTGTCGGTGCATGCCAGAATACCTGAATGCCTGGGAAACTCCGGCATTATGTGACAGGACATGTTCCACAGGGAGCTCGTAGGTTAATGCAGTAAATTTTGCAACCATCCTTCCTCTCCTGGTGGGGACGCTGAGGGAGAAGGATCAGCATCAGCTGTCCTCCGGAGCACTATCTCATTCCAGCTTTGAAAAAGAAAAATCAGCTGCAACGTTTCTAAAAGCTTCTTTTGTATTTCTTTGTAAGAGCAGCTTTGGGAAGATATAAATATGTATACACACATACATATATAAAATCTTTTTTACATGACAAGAAAGAAAAATGTCATTGAAAATGTGCTTTTGTCATGCATTGAAATTTCTGTTCACAAATTTAAAAAGTTTGCTTTAGGTCTTTTTTTAGAAGGAATGAAAATGGAAACAGCTCCATCAAAACTTCCATGTCATTAAAAGTCCTTTTTTTTCTTAGTTCAAAAAGATTTCAATGGTATTTTTGAGCAGCATCATTACAGAAACAAAACCAATCTGAAAAGGAAGAGGAAAAAGAGGCTGATCTAGCCATTCCACAGCATTCAGCATCAAACTCAAACACAGTCAAATTCCCAGTTTGGGGTCATATCTGTTTAAGCCGGAGACTTCCTTCCTCCCTTTTACTCCTGAGAAACCTGCCACATCCCTCTGCCAGCCATATCTGCGGGGAGCTGCAGGAGCGCATTCCCACTGTGAGTGACAACCGCTAATGCTCAAGTAACTGAGTAAATGTTTCTGAAGGAGTAAGGATGAAAAGACGCAGAAGAAATGGGTGGATCTGAGTCAGGGGAGGAATGAAAGCCGAGGGGACGAAGGCAAGAGGGGACATTTTCCTAATGTGAACAATGAACACACAGCCTGGATACTCTTATAAAATATCCATCTCAGTGGCTTGAGGGACACAGTGGGTTTTGGTTGGGGGAGGTCAGGACATGCTGCCTTCTCACAGCGCCGCACTGTCCCACCCTGGCAGAGCCTGCTGACACTCCCTTTCCAGTACGCTGCTTTCCGTTACACGATGACCCCAAGAGAAAGGGGCAGGCGGTGGTAGGACCGATTGCACTGCTACCAGGATCTGACCCTGTCTAGCTTATCAACACTCCTTACCCAAAACACTGAATGAAAGAGCAGGCTTGGCAATGAAAATGTCATCCCTGTGCATTACACTGCAGGGGTCAGCCAGTAATTCTTGGAAATGGTTAATTGCTGGCCAGCTTTGATCTTCTTGAAATAGAAATCAATCCACATACTGACAATTTCGCAAAAAAGGGCATGCCTCAGCACTCAGACATTTCCTGCACTCCTGAACATGTCTCCATCTCTCCATCACTCCCTCCTCGGCTCTTAGAAAAATTGTACTTAATGGCAAATGTGATGGAGGGACTGGAGCATGGAGCCTACAGAGCTACCTTTTTATTTCACTGAAGGAGGAACTCTAGCTAAAGCAAAAAAATCTTTTAAACATCTGCAAGAGCAGAAAGCCTGTAGACACAAGGAGCAAGACATGAAATCTGGAGGTTTTCTTGGGATCGTGGAATTCAGCCTCTAAGGCTGATCACAGTCCATCTGAACACAGATGCTGAGGCATATATGAAGAGAACAGAAGAACACGCAGCTTGGTTTCACTGGCCCAGACGTAGGTGTCCAGTGTCATCTCGGATGTTTTGGGATATCCTATCTGACCTCCAACTGCTATCGCAGAATGGCATGGAGGTCACATAGGTCCCATGTCATACCCACCAGCCTTCTGAGTATGGCTCCAGTGGCCCAGGATGTGTGAAGTGGTTCTAGACACCTCAGAGGCCTGCCTTATGGGTGGGCAACCCTTACCTGGCGTGCACATGCAGAGGAACTCATGGGGACTTTCTCACTGGTGTGGATGTTAGTGGAATGTAGGTGCAACACAGGTACACACGAAGCTGGAACATCTACACCTCCATCAGAAGGGGTGTGAAGCAGGGGAACCCACATTTCCAGCGAGGCTGTGTTTGTGGCCATGGCCGGGGGGTATATACAGCTCCGTGGCGGTGGGGCTGCAAAACTGGAATTTGGGGATTGGTAATAGAGGGGTGTTTTGAAGTCTGTAGTAGTATTTTAACTTTGTATAAGGGTCTCCTATTTTGGTTTACTTGTTGTATTGCTAATGGTGACCCTGCATGTACAGTTCATTGATTGCTGATCAATTATATGTTTTTAAGAAACCAATAAACCACTCTGATCTCAATTTTAGTTTAAAATGTGTGATTTGATTAGTTTTTCTTGCAAGCATTATCTTTAGAGTCAGAAAAGCCTGGAGCAGGATTCAGCCGTCCCCACAGCAGATGCAGTGCATGCTCATCTCTCTTGGCTCTGCTGATGGCATTGACCCCAGCTGCCCTGACTGTAGAAGCAGTTTAAGCAAATAATTCATACACAAACACCTACATTTAAGTGTCTTAGTCTTAAGCTAAGCTGTCTACCTTTAACTGTCTGAAAATGAACTACTTGTTCTAAACTTACTGCTGAGACTGTAGTGAAGTGAAGGAGGTTTTGCTAGTGGGTCATTCATCCAATCCTAAAACAGGCACCTAAGCTCAGATGAACTACATTCTACAAGTGCCTGTTTCTCTCCATGAGGTACAAATCAGGTATTTGTTTTACTAGGTGCCTTGTCTAGTGGATGACCATAGGGTGGTGGCACCAGACAAATATAGGGTGCAGTGAAGATCAATCAAGTGCACAGAGGAGCATGCAACAGTGATTCACCACAGCAAGGTGAATGCCAAAATTCTTGTTTACTTGAAAGTCTCTGCTTCACTCCACATTAACTGCTACTACTACTCCAAGGAGGGGGAGAAATGAAGGAAACGCACCGGTATTCTGGAAATCAGAGGTGGGTGACAAGTGAGGGAGTTGGTGATGCCTTTGGTACATTAACAAATAAACTTTCTTTTAAACCCCATTTGTCAAAGTCTGGCCCTCCAGTAAGTGCTGATGTCTGTTTCTCATCATGTTGTATGTTAAGTTGATAGTTAGCCTCTCCTACGCTCTGTTGTAGCCTAGGGTAATACCTTTTAAATGTACTTTCATTACTTTCAAGATAGGCTAGAACATAAATAGCAAGTTTGTCTTTTAGGCAACATGATTAACCTTCCCTGGAACAACAGAGTGTGTATTATAACATTTAATAGCAAAATCAATATATTATTTTCTTGCAATATATTTATATATGCCCTCTTGCCACAGCATCCAAGCATGGAGAAAGCTGATTTTTCTCTTGGAAGAGATTTTCAGTTCCCTGCCACATCAAGCCTCTCTTTTCTTTTTGGATTTGCATCTACATTTTCACAATCCTGTATTTTTGAGTCAGAAATACATACCCAGCAATGAGTGTCTCACTCATTGAGTACCACCAAACACTTCATCCCTATTCCTCTGCTTCCATTATGAGCACCAGATTTTATCATTCCCAGACTTTACCATTCCCATCGAAGCCTTCACAAACAGTAAGGTCAGAAACCTCTAATAATGTTTAGGAATCCTCTCAACAGTGTGAATAGTTACTGGAAATACTCTCAGTTTGCAAAGAAGGAAAAACATTTGCTAAGAAGTCAGTGAACAAATTTTTAAATCATTCTATATAGTAGGATGAAACCTGTTAAGCTCATCGTACAACTTGTTTCAAGAATCTAAGATGTTGCTCTTTCCAAAGAAATTTCGAAGGAACTTACAAGTAGTTCTTTGTCCCAGTCAACCACTGCCTACATCCATATGTAAAATTATTTAGGCTGTAGGGAACTGTGCTATCTTTCACTTACTATTGAAAAGCTGTTATTAAAGCACTAAAGAATTTTTTTCAGGCAAATATAGCATCACTAAAAAAATATCTTATATCTGTCAAATTATGTGTACATTTGTTTGGAGTATGAAAAATCATTTTATATACAAGAATGAGACCCTTTGACCCAAACAAAAGAGGAAAATAAACATGTCTTGTTTCAATGTGTTTAAAATGAAGCACATTGACTTTTACATTTTGAAGTGATAGTTCAGTTCAATATTTTCTTGACTTCTATTTCAAAAGAATAGAAAAGTTATTGCCAAAATGAAAACTTATCATTTTATTTGTTCTGAAAGAACTTTCAAAACTTTCTTCAAACAGCAAATCAAGAGGAGCAATAAGACTTCCAGGCTTTAGAATTTGTTCTCATTTTTCTTCATTTCATTATTTTGAAAGCACTTTTCATCAAGATGTAATTGCTACAGACACTTCTTGGGGATGCTGCTGCTCCTGTACTGATTAGACAACTCCAACCTTTCAAATGACGGCAAGTAATGAACAGCAAACCTACTCTGTTTGGGTGAAATTCCTTCTCATCCCTCCCCTGCCCTTTCCCCAGAGCCTATACGCTCCGTACATGGCACTTGCTAGCTCAGAAATGGATGGACTGGTTTGCACAGAAATGTGCAAGGTTTCTGAGCTCTCTGTGGAACAGGTTTTATTCCTGAAGAACAAACATTTCTTCTCTCTGCTTATTAAGAATAAATATGAGGTGCGCAAGCAAAACCAGTCTGAAGAGGCCTTTGGGATGGGAGAAATATCTGTGAAAATTTTTTTCATGTCACATAATCACAGAATCACAGAGTGGTAGGGACCTCTGGGGATCATCTAGTCCAACTCGCCTGCCGAAGCAGGGTCACCTACAGCAGGCTGCACAGGACCATGTCCAGGCAGGTTTTGAATATCTCGAGAGAAGGAGGCCCCACAAGCCCTCTGGGCAGCTGTTCAGTGCTCCGTCACCCTAAAAGTAAAGATGTTCTCCGTCATGTTCAGATGGAACTTCTTATGCTTCGGTTTGTGCCCACTTCCCCTTGTCCTGTCACTGGGCACCACTGAAAGGAGTCTGGCCCCATCCTCTTGACACCAGGTCTTAAGATATTTATAAGCCTTTATAAGATCCCCTCTCAGTCTTCTCTCCTTGAGGCTGAACAAGCCCAGCTCCTTCAGCCTTTCCTCGTAGGAGAGATGCTCCAATCCCCTCATCATCCTCGTAGCACTCCGCTGGACTCTCTCCAGTAGCTCTTCATCTTTCTTGAAGTGGGGAGCCCAGAACTGGACACAGTACTCCAGATGAGGCCTCACTAGGGCAGAGTAGAGGGGAAGGAGAACCTCCCTCGACCT
>Ga0065711_1034179_pt1 | contig 24193 bp, 20 predicted proteins | sample Hoacrofraction12_FD_59098 | JGI IMG/M metagenome (GOLD analysis project Ga0065711, IMG submission 59098) | Hoatzin crop microbial communities from Cojedes, Venezuela - Epithelial fraction 12 v2 (version 2) | ecosystem: Host-associated > Birds > Digestive system > Esophagus > Crop | place... | reverse complement strand
TTGTTGAACCTCATCAGGTTCCTCTCTGCCCAACTTTCCAGCCTGTCCAGGTCACGCTGAATGGCAGCACAGCCTTCTGGTGTATCCACCACACCTCCCAGTTTGGTGTCATCAGCAAACTTGCTGAGGATTCAACTGGACCTTTTCCTCTCAGTAGCATACCACAATGTCAAATTTAATGTTTGGTACTTTGTTCAACAGAAGCTTTAGATTCTGTTCAGTACCTTTCTGTAATCTGCCACTACAGGGCTGATAAATTAAACCATTAAGTGTTTTTCACGTACATTGTCTTTACAGCTGTCAGGCCGGACACAGAGAACTATCTCTCTGCAGGTATTATCATGAAATGAAGTAAAATAAATTTATTCTTGAAGCCATTTGCCAGAGAATAGAACCTCAATGAAATACTTAAAGGTTACTAAACACTGTTTACGCTCTGTCCTTTCTTGCGCGTGCACAAACACACACACACCCCCTCTCACACACAGAGAGTGATGAAACTCCTTTTCTTACATTTGGAGTTCTGACCGGCACACGGTATTTTTGAAAGCTTAATTGGATTGGACATTAATGATTAATCACCAGTGCAAGTCTTTAGCAAATAAACCCTTTACCCCTTCAGTTTTAATATCTCTAGGAACATCAGTTTGTGAGCTTCTGGCCAGCAGCTTAACAGATAGAAACGGTGTACAAGAGGCACAGTAATCTCAACTAACATTTTGCCATGCAGAACACACTCTTTGTACAGTCACACTAATTTGCCAGAGCGTATGATAGTCACCTGTTTCACGTAATGAGTGAAATAATCATCCTTTTAACTTGCAAAGCACACTGAGGATGAAAGGAATGTGAATGCATATTATTTTTAATATTTTCCTCACAAACTATACTAATATTAGGAAGAAAGTTAAAATATAGTTTTGGATACCCTGTTTGGATAGTAAGAGAGTACAATGTAGTTTTCATTTTCCCTGTAATTGCATACCTATAAAATATCTTGTGTTTATCTCTACACAGTTGAATAGTCAGGTGATTAGATGTGGTCAAATACTGCAACTGTAATTTTTGGAATATGTTGCAATAGCTGGGCTTTGTTATTATTTGATTTGGTATCTTCTGTTCAGAAGCTTGTGAAGTTTAGCAACTCCTGAACATGACTATGAGCAAACCCCCCATGAAATAGATGACTAACTACATTCTGTAAGTTATGTATATAAGATATATGTTCTAAAAGGCCATTGTTTGATTTCAAGTTCACTAGCAGCCTATATGTTGATGAAGTCTACTTTAAAAAAAATATTCTTTTAGTGATTTTATTTTTCTTATTTAAAAATGTTTTATTGGGCGAGTAGTATTAACCAGCTTGTAGCTGAGTATTTTATGAATGCAGATTCTATGGAGGTATCATTTCTGCGCATAAAAAATGACCTTCAAAAACATGCTGAATTTGCAAGCCTATCTGCAAACTCAGAAATTCCAGGTAAGGAGGGGTTGAGGGTGGAGGAAGCGTCTTTTGAAAGGAATTTAAGCAGTCTAGTAATGGGCAAAGAAGAGGACGTCTGGTTTTGACAAGATTAATACTTTTTTTCTGCAGAGCTGATACTGGTTTAATACTAAATGTTAATTAGAATTTCAGGAACTGATCTCCCACTAGCTGCTGGAACTGGAAACATACACAGCAGCATGTCAGATAAACAGCTTGGGGCATAGCAGAGAAACAGCCAAAAGAACTTTGCATCCCATCCAGCTCCGTATCATGTCCTGGGGTACTTTGCTATCAGGGCACGTTTCATGCATTTTATGACCTTGGAAATATCAGAGTCATGCAGTCTTTCCACTGATGATCTTTGAGCTTTTATATCTGCAAAGAAGAAAATAAACCTGAAAGCATTTATATACAACATTCTCTGCAAGAGTATACTTTATATTGAAAGGTTTGGCTACAGCTTTAGGCTTGCTTTAAAGTACTGCCTCAAGTACTGGGAGCAGTATAGCTACAGCAGAGCAGAGACCAGAAAGGCTGCAGAACACCCAAAAGCCTGGTAAACAGAAGCCTCTGTGGCCCATATTGTGAGCCAGCTTTTCCCTACAGTCAGAGCAGTGTGACACAGCACAACTTTTCAGGTATTAGTAAGCCATATACTTAGCATATCGTCATAGCAATTAACTCCCCCTGGGCATTCTACCTCTAAGTATGGACGGACTAAGGATGGTAGCATGACATCACATCTCACCAATCTCAGATGGGAACTGATAGCACAGGCCTCATCTAACATACACATAGTCCAGAACAGTCAGCAATGGGCTCTTAATGAACATTAATAAAATCCAGCAAATGTTCAAGAAAACACAGTTTGGTTCAGGTTGGAAGGGACCTCTGATCCAACCACTCTGCTCAAGCTGGGTCACCTAGACCAGGTTGCCCAGGACCGTGTCCAGACAGCTTCTGAGTATCTCCAAAGATGGAGACTCTACAACCTCCCTGGGCAACCTGTGCCAGCGCTCAGTCACCCTCACAGTAATAATGGGTTTCCTGACGTTCAGCTGGAACATCATGTGTTTCAGTGTGTGCCCATTGCCTCAGGTCCTGTCCCTGGGCACCACTGAAAAAAGCCTGGCTCTGTTGTCTTTACCCTTCAGGTATTTATACACGTTGATAATATCCCTCCTGAGCTTTCATACAGTCCTATTTCTACTTACATTCAACAAAGTATTGTTCTTCATAGGTGTCCCTGATCTTAGGAGTCAGTCTGTTCCAAAGTCTTAAGAGGTCTCTCTCCATGACATCTGAATTAGCTCATCCTGCCTTAAAGAAACCATGTTCAATAACACTTACTTTCACTCCAAAATGCTGCGTCTCCATCCCAGAAGAAGAAAATCCCCAAACCATCCCTGACCACCCAATAATGTCATAACTATTAAACACAAGTTGAAAATTTGTCACATAAATGAATATTTGAGACTGATTCTTATCGTCAAATGTCAGAATAATTTTGAGATGTTCAAATTACCTTCATAGCAATGTACCTGTCCTGTAAAGGTGCAGCAGGAAATTAACTTTGAGGAAAAAAAGCAGTGTCAGGTAGATTCACAAGCATTCTGTGTGGTTTGTGTTGGACTGGTGCAAAGGATGCAGCAGCCAGCTGCATCTTGGCCACGTGTTATCAAACTAAAACTTTTGACTATTTCAAATACTGTTGTATCATTTCAGCTTCCAGCAGAAACAGATTATTAAAGTGTCTGGGAAAAGGAGAAGTGAGCAAAAATTTTCACTTGGGTTAGAACCTTATTCTGTATTGTATGGTTAAATGGCTACGGTTAAGTGTTTAAATTTTGTGCAATAAAGTTTAGTGTATCTTGTAGCGTGGTTCCCTCTATATAATTTTGAGTTGCAATGCAGCTGCTTTGGGAGGAAAATGGTCTCTGTCTTGCTGGACAGCTCAAAAGACCCAGGCAGCTACCTTCCAAAGTGTACGAAGGAATGGACCACGTGTACATTACCCAGTAGTTTACATTATATTTCCTTGGGGCATATACTTTATGTAAGCATTCGTAATGGTTTGCAAACAGCTTTGCTAGTCCATGTGAAGTCTTCACTCGCTGGTCTAGGCCTTAGCCTTCTTAAGCTGTACAACACAACTGGCTTTAGTGAAGGGTGCTCAGCTGAATTTTCTGAAGTTACGAGTACCTTTGGTAATGTGGTTGCTGCCTGGAATTGCCCAGCTCAGATTGTTGTGGAGCATTACAGCAAAATAAAATGGGTTGTAAATGTACAAGTACAACTAAGTACAACTTGCCCAGGAAACTCTGGGTGTCTGACCAGGCTATGCTGTTGATTTACTTTCATGAACGCAGTGGATTCACGTGCCTGAAAGCTGCATGCTAGCCATTTGTCCAGGATATGAAAATTTTTCCCAGTGCAGTTTCCTGGTGGATCTGTTCATAGTACTGGAGACTGAAAACCCAAACAAGTGACCAACATCCTCTTATTTTCCTTTCCCCCTTTAGGCAAGATTTCCAGAGGGAAAAAAAGAGAGGCAAACATATAGTCACCCTTCCTCGGCACAATAGAGTATGTTCTTGGATTCATGCACGTATTTCTAGCTACTCACTAAGATGTCAGAAAAAGCTTCCATGCCCCACTTGGACAGGCTGTAGCCAACCCCTACAAAAGCCATGAGGCCTTTGGCATTAGTTAGATTGACTCCTCTTCCCTCAGCTTTTTTCAGAAGTGGCAGAAGCTTGAGCATGATTTCAGTCAATCCTAGCAGACTAACATCCAGCACTGAGTGGAAGTCTTCAGTCCTCAGCCAGTCGGTAGGCACTATGGGTACTGTTCCTTCAGCATTGCTCACCAAGCCCAAAAGCCCTAAGAGGATTTAAAAAAACATTTATTTGTCAATATCTTACCCTAGAGTTTCATATGTAGCATTGGGGACCAAGTACACAGTCTGCAAAAACTTCAGTGAGGTGAATACAGTTGTCTGGGATTTGCTTGGCAAAATTTGCTGAAGGCCTTAGGCAATGACTCTAAAAGAGCATGGTAAAGTATTAAAGGAAAACTATTTTGCTTGGAGATATGGGTCACCATACTGGGCTTTATTATCTAGATCTGGTCAAGTATGTGGTCTTCTAATACGCACTTACATTTTTCTGAAAATCAAACAGTGCACATAGAAGTTGAGAGAATGATTTTTCTAGGTTGGGGTCTAAAGGTCTGAACCAGATTTGGAATTAGCCAATGCTTCTAAAAATATTAGCTTAACCCTGTGTATTGATAATACTGCTTTACTACCTTATGAATTACTTGAGGAACTTTAGATAAATAGTGACGCTTCCAAGAGTTTGTTGAGGACAGCCTGCGCCTGAGAGGCCGAAAGTCCAGCACTCAGCTCCATAAAGAGTTTCTCACACTGAGGTGACAGTATTAGCACTGGTTACCCCAGCCGAGATCGCGTGACTTTCCACAAGCTGGAGCAGGGACTTGCCGGAGGAGGTAAGTGCTAATAATTATGTTGTCCCTGCCCTCAGTCGCTACATTCAAGAATGGTCTGGAACTGTCTTGATAAGGCCAACAGTGTTTTACAAGCTTTGAGGAAAAAGTACTACTGGTAGAAGATACATGTTTTGCTGTTGTAGCTAGTTAATTAATTAACGAGCCTATTGAATGTTTGGTATAACGGTGTGTTATAGCTGGTAGTTGCAGTGCTATGATCCCCTTTGGTGGCCCTCAACAATGTCCAGTCTGAGCTATCAGCGCTAAGAAACATGTATTGCCACAGCTGACATATGTACCACGCAGATCTTTTTATCACCCTTTGCCAAAGACAATACTTGAATCTTTTTTTTTTTTTTAATTCCACTTATAGGTGTCCAAAGCCAAACCTTTCCTCTTTTAGACAGGTGTCCAGAGGTGGATGATAGCAGTAGTGAGAGCTACCCTGTATAACAACTCTAAGAAAACTGGCTGAGATGGCAAGTGCTTAGCTGCTAGTCAGTGCAATTTTTGTGTGCATTGCAAAACTCTGACTCACTCAGCCATGCAAAAACACTCTTCTGCTTACTAGAGGAGGGCTAAGACGTCCTGCACCAGCCATTTTCATTTGGGTTGGCTGGTTTTATTGTCAAGAAAGTTCTTTCTGATACTGATATGCCTTCCGCCCACTAAGATTCTTCAACTGCACCAAAAAAAGTCTGAAAAACACACCAGGGAATGATCTGGTTTCAATAGACCAAGCGACTAGATTTTTAGGAACCCTGTTGGTGACAGCGAGGGGAAGCCCAAAAGCATTGCTGGAGAGAATCTCTTTGAACAGAGAAGAGACAGAACTGAAGAATGAATGTGTTTATCAGTAAGATGAAAAATGCCTCTGTGGAGAGTGGAGAGGCACCAGAACTCTTAGCTAGACCAGGTTTGGTTAGATTGAATATTTTTTCTGGGAAATCACCTTGCCACTTACCCTTGCCAGCCATCTCTTCAGTCACAAATATCACAGCCCTGGTAATGCTGTTGGAATCATCTAATTTCAGGTTGACCGTCTTCAGTGAGAGTGAGGAGCATGACCTTGGCCTCCTTTTTCTGTGGCATGTGCAGTAACGGCACAAAATCCACTTTTGTCAAGCCATTTAGCCAGTGAGTTTCCAAGTCTGGTGTCACAGCCCGTTATGAAGACATGCTTTCCACTCAGTTTTCTCGCTCTGTGACTGTCTCTGATGAGCCAGTAAATGACAAGAGAAAGAATGGAAGCCAAAATTGCTACGTGCAGTGAGTCTGAAAGTAAGAGCAAATAAGTTAATGATCTAGAAATGCAATGAAGCAGATGTGCTTAGCCAGCCCCCCAGCTTCCTCAGACACAGTTCCCGTAAGGGGCTTTGTTTCTAGTTGCAACCCTTCCAGGGCACTGTAAGTTAGGGGAGAGCAGGGGTGGAAGCTTTGGCACAATGTGATTGGGATCCGTGAATAATATGTGCCTTGGCAAAACCTTCCCTACCCTCCTTTTCAATAGATTTCCACTGTTTTCAAGCTTTGCTGACCAATCTTTCTGGTCAGCCCTGTTCTTTCAGGAGGATGTTTCGGACTGAAAGGAATGATTGCGTCAGTTCTCATGGTCTGGGCTTTTTTGTGGACACTGGTGATTATTTGTGCTAATACTGGAGAGAGGAATTCCTCTGGGAAGAAGGACGATTCTCTTTGACCGCCTGTACGATGCCACCCAGGCTGCTCTTCTGATCTGTAGTATGGAAGCACAGCAACCTCAAGGACAGCCAGAAAAGCCTAAACTGTAGTGGTGGGTCTGATGACTAATTTATTGTGTGATGGCGAGTGATCTGCTCTCTGTCCTTTAGACAAGGTAGACTTTGCGGCAGTGCCTGAGTCTTCTGTCTCCTTCCTCCTTGCCTGTTTAGCACTGATAAATATAGAATATATTCTATAGCAAGTGTATTTGTATAAAGAAATGTGGAAATGCATAGAGATGTTGCCCTCAAAAAACAAACAAACAAAAGAAAGCACTGAGGAAACAAGGTTTCCTAACTCTGTTGGGGAGGATACTGTTTGCTTATCACAAAAATTTTTGATAAAAGTGGAAAAGAGTTCTTGCCATCTAAAATCTTCATGAGTGATTACTGTTTTTCTATTTGTATTTTTGATTTGTGTAAGAATTAAACCCAAATAATTCACTAAAGCAAATATTTATGGGAAGGCTGGTAAGCACTTTCCAGACATCCTGTTAAAGAGAAACTTTTTTATGGGTGCTAAGAACTCACCTAGGCTCTAGCTACCTACATATGTATAGAGGTGAAGACGTCTGGCCTGTAAAATGTGATTGTATTCAAAGAATGAAGTGATACTTTAAAAAAAAGGAATTTGTGATAATTTTTACATCCTGAAAGTACTTGAAGAGGAAGCGGTCTGTCTTCTCTAACTCATAGCTGTCTGAAGTTAAGCATTCATTTGGCTGATTCTTGTGTAACATCCTTGTTATCTTAAGATGTGAATATTCGAGGATGCCCAGTGTATTAGGCCTGGTTGCTAGAGCCTGTCTAGTGTTTTTGTTCCTACTGAGTTCACGGAGTGATTTGGATTTATTCTCATTCTAACTTTTTCTGTCTCCTCACCAAGTAGGAATGCAAGGAATCTCAGAATCTGATAGCGAATGAATGTTGAACACTCATTAAACAATTAAATCAGTCACATAGCTGATAAATGATAACAAGTTACAACATTCTTCGCCACTTAATAATCTTATTTTGTATAGTTGGGTGCCTCAGTAGTCATCAATACGGAGTTCTGAGCTACTGGTTAATGCTCTCTGAGTTTAAAAGGTTAAGCAAATATATACAGATAAGAATTCGCTTCTCCTTCCACCAAGTTTGACATGGGCTGCTTCTCCTTCCACTGCAATCTACAGGGAGGCTCCCACCAAACTTTCTGCGTGCTAGATCGGTCCCTGGGCTGCACTGGTTATTTTAGCAGCCCATCTCACTGTTGTTTGGAGGCTGATGTATTCGGTTCTCTAGTTCAGGTACTTCACTTAGATACTTGGCTTTTTTTGCTCTGAATGTCCCTGTTAAGTCTGACAAGGATTGCAGTGTTCCTGAGTGTGTGCACTTTGGAATCATCTTTGTAATGTTTCACTGAGTTGGTGACATTTATTTTCTGAGGGGACTCACAGAGTGTGCTCTGACAAAGGGCCATTAAAACCATGTGAAAGAGCCCAAGAGAATTCAGGCTTCTCTGCTGTAAAATCAAGTCTGAAAACAGGATGTTGCAGCAGCCGATCACAGACACCCCCAGTCCACTTGCGACGATGTGCCAGGCAATGACATTTCCTTTGACTGCTGATTTAGAATTTGGAGCCGAGCTAGACACAGAGAGAGGAGTTGCCACCAGCAGGCTCTTGTCACCCCATGCCAATGAATTTCAGCAAGCTAGTGCTGTGATATATCATTTTAGGACTCAATTCACCTTTTTCCCAGTACAAAAGTGAATGAAATAAAAGATTTGGGGAAAAATTTAACCTAATTGGAAACAGGAGCTGTAAATCACATCTTCCTTCCTTGGCCGTGCTGTAGAGAGGAAGCAGTGGGCAGTGAGCTTGCACTACTGGAAAACAGGTTAAATTTTGAACTGGGCTCTGTGGAGAAGTACTGGAGTGTCTGCACAGGATGCCTGCTTGGCTCCTGTAAGAGAAACATCTGGGACTGCTCTGGTTAGTGTTAGTCCCTGTGTTTAGGTAGCAATAATTTGCACAGAAGCACTGTAAGGGAAGGGGCCCTAGGGGTGACAGCTGAGAGGGCAGTGCTGTGTGCGGAGCCTCTGCTGCTCCTCTCTCCCCTATCAGCCCTGGGCCAGTGGTCCAGAGCCTATAATCCCTGATCGCCTCGCTCTCCCCAAGTACCAGTGCTCCTTCTCTGATAACATGTGGACATTTGGTGCTGAGCACCATGGCGAGTTTTGCTCTGCTGGAGCCTTCTGCAGGTGTTTATTCTGCTAGATGACATCATTGCTGCTGGAAGGAGTCTGGGGTCAGAATCAAAGGAAAGAGTTAAAGTTTTCTTCCAAGAAAATTGTATAGTTCTGTGAATGTACAATGTTATGCAAAATATTTCTTGCTTGATAATTGTGGAGCACTAAAAAACCTACTTGTCTTTCAGGGGCATATCGATTTTGAAATAGCTGCCTGGAGTGGCAAAGAGCGTGTGTCCAGAGAAAATGTCAGCATGGTATTTCAAGAGTATTGCTAGATCTTCATAAATATGAATTCTGATTACTAATGTAGCCAGTAAATAGCTAAGGGCAAATTCTACTTTCCATTAAAACTTTGTTATTTGCCTGGCAGATTGAGAACTCTTGGGACAGAGCTTGGCTTCTAATGCCCAGACAAGTGCCACTATAAAAGCAATTGATTTTAGAGAAAAGCAGCATGACTACACCAAGAGCCCTGTAAGATCCTCAGATGACTGCAAAATGCAGCATCTCTCTGCTTCTCTGCACTGAAGGAAACGGAAGCACGTAGACCATACTGAAGAGAGGTGTTACTGTTTTACTCCCACAGCAAGTTTGCTTTGGTAGTCGTGCCCAAGAACCTCAGGTCAGGGTGAGGTTTGGGGTCTGGGTGTGCTTTGGATTCCTTCACTGCTGCTGTGCTGGCAGTGCAAACCTCCCGCAGTCAGTGCTCTGCAATGGGTTGGAGCGACCTGCCAGGCACGCTGAGGAAGGACTGCTGAGGGGAAATTTAGGGACTGGGGTTCTTCAGATACAGCACTCTTGTAGCACTCAGTGGAGGGTTTGGATTTATCAGACAACACCCTGACAGATCACCCAACAGCTCTCCAGAGTCTAGGAACTACAAAGTTTACATACTGCCAGAGCTACAAAACCCCTGGCCTTCACTTCATAAATTGAACATATATGCAGGCACAAACACATCGCATCTCCCACTCTTAGGTGAGCTATTCCTGCAAGTGCTGGACTTCGCACTTTTGTTTAATGGAAAAGGAGTGATTTTTCATATGCTGTGTAAAAATGTCAGTGTGATAATTCAGCTTGGTGGTCAACAGATAAGATCTTCCTTAATATGTCACCTTAAAAGAAATATATTTCCAAACTCTCCTACTCTGCATTTTGCAGGGAGATGAATGTAGTCTGGTACAATGGGGCCTGATTTCTTGGCATGATTGTGTCTTTCCTTGTATGGTTTGCACTTCAGATTTTTAACACAGCATCAGTAAAATACACAGGAAAATAAAACCCTGTAAACTCTTAGGCAACTGACTCAGTAATTCAAAATAAACAAGTAGAGAAAGATTACACATGTTGGGAAGAACGTTTCTGAGTTAGCATTTTACTCAGAAGGTGTAGGTGCTTAAATAAACAACAATTGTTAAAATCACTCTAGAAAGGAAGGGACTGCATGTTCTCTTGTCTGTGCACTCAAAAACAAATGCTTAATTTATTCTCTTAGCTACTCTGCAAATGCCTATAATGGGTACTGCTCACTGTAACGACAGACACGAGTTCTGTTTCTGTGCCATTATTCACGTTCTGGGGAGGCATCTGCAAGCTCAGTCTTTAGCTCCAGGTGCTCCTGAATTGCCTTCATCAGTTATTTCCAGTGTCAGAACATAGAAACAGCCCGAGTCAAACTCGTAAGCTTGTGCACCAAGGCCTGCATGGTGATAGTTTCCAAAAAAATCTCACTGTAAGTTCTGTGTCTGGTAGTGCTTTCTGATGGCTGTACATTGGCTGACAAGCACAGCTCCTCTCCCTGCTGTTGATAATGACTTGTGCTGTGATGCTTCTACCTTAGGGACTTACTTGGTATTAATCTTCTGTATATGCTCCATACCTGCTTATCCTACCTATGTTGTGTAAGCATTGCTGGCTATATACAGTCATCTACAGACCCTGGAGGACTGTCAAGATTTATTAGGGAGAACCAATCTACTCAGCTGGGAAGGACGGGTCTGTGCTTTGTCTTGAAACCAGCAGGCGACTTTCCATTGATTTAACAGAGCTTTGTTCAGACCCCAACCTTTTCTCCTGCATGTGAGCGAATTATCATTGGTGTGACTTAATCTTTTAAGATACATCCTTGTGTGTGAAAACTTTCAGGGATGAAATTATTTTTTCTAATATAAGGTAAGCTTTTTGATACTAGAAACAAATCAATTGTCTGAGTAACTAAGCAGTGTTTTTAAAAGCTCGAATTCTACAAACTGTGCAAACAGAAGCTCTACAGTTTGCATGGGAAAAGACACGAAGATACGACTGCTCGGCTGCTTGTTTGCTCCCTGGCGCAGGGTCTGCCAGGCACTTCTGATGCAGCTCTGAGTGCTGTTGTGTAAGTGTGTGAGCAGAACTCCTTTCCGCACTCTTCACGCCTCCCCATTCACAGCGCTGTGTGGTGCCGGGTGCTGCAGGAGGTCAGGAGGCTTGGGCAAAGAGCGTTCTCAACAGCATAATGAATGAATACGCTTTTTATGAAAACTAATTTGAAACTAACAGAATGAGAAGGAAATTAGAACCGCGGAAATGAAGCAAGATGGTAGGAAGGTCCTACACCTGGGTCAGGGCATCCTCGGTATCAATACAGGCTGGGGGATGATGTGATTGTGAGCAGCCCTGTGGAGAAGGACTTGGGGGTACTGATGGATGGCACAAGCCTGGCAGAACTGCCTGCTGCGCCTGCCTAGTCCTGACTGGCCTGAGTCAAACCACAGGCTCTGCACTCCACCAGCACGCAAAGCCCATCACGGGGGAACATTTCTCCAGTAGCGTCAGGTCAGTAGTCTTGCTGTTGTAAGTAAAAATCCTTTGCCACACAAACTTTGGAAAGAAAAAGGTAAAAGAAGTTTATCTACTGTTGACATGTTTTCTCAAAAAACTGCTTTAGAACTGTAGAAAATAATTTCAGAAAGCTGAATAGATCCTGCTTAGCATCTTGCAAAACACTGAAATGGGGAATTTTTCCAGTAAGTTCCCTTTCTCACAGGGGCTCCTCTGACTTGCTCAGAGCACAGCATGCAAGGAAGCATAACGGAAGAGAAACCACCTAAGCAAAATGTGAACTCCATATGCAGCTTTCCGTCCGGGAGCTTGGCACGAGACCATCTTTCATCTGCAGAAAGCAGCATTTGACTGTCTGATTTCCCATTGACTCCTTAGATGTACTTCATAATGACATCCCTGACTCCTAGAAAAGATGTGGAAAAATTACTCTGCTTGAAGCATAACATTGGGGAAGGAAAGTTCGTTCTTAAGTGAAAAGCAAGAAGCTAAGGTTATTCCTGCTGGACAGTGGAGGTTTTGAAGTGCACCTTTGTGTGCTGGCTCTAAGAAGCTAAGTGAAGCCAGGTGTTGTGGATGCTGTGCCCCAGGACGTTCTGACCTTGTGGAAGTCATGGGTCTTCTCCTGAACAAGTTCCTTCTACTCCCTAAAAACACATGTCTATATATTCACCTGCCTTATACAGCCTTGAGAGTAGGACAGGTTTTGATAGCCATAGCAGAGCACACTGTGGTTTGCTCATTTCCAAAAGTCACTGGTTTTACTGCTGGCGTCTGAGTAAACGAGGCGTCTGGTTCCAGGAGAGAAAATGCCAGCATCTTCTAGCCCTCCATACACTGAGAAGTAATACATTGAGCAGCTGATATTTTTCCTGTATTTCTAATTTAAATAATGTATTTGTAGCTAGTGTGCCCCATCCCAAATTCTGTTTGTATTTTCCTTTAAATGTTAACCTTTGCAGTGCTAGCGTCTTGCAGCAGCTGACTGTATACTTGTGGTCTGACAGGGACTGAATTAAACCAGCCAAAATGTAATTTCTAAAGATAAAGGTCAGAGTAGGTGGTGTCATTTCATACTTATTTTGTTTCCCTAATCACTCTTGGCTGACTGATCTTGGTGGTGGAAAAACGCGCTTTAGCTTCTAGAAAGGCTCTGTGTGAAGTGACTCCAGGGCTGTCTGCTGCCTTCAGATGATGAGTTTCACACCCTGCTGTGAAAGGGCCAAGGATTTAACTGACTGGGATGGATGGATCTCTTGCCTGGAAAGCTAGCAGCTCATCCAGATTGGGACAAGGAAGCTACTACCTCACCAGACAGCTACACAGCAGCCTTCAGTTTAAATGTTAAATAAAGAAAACTTCTTTTTCTGTCACTTTTATTGACAGAAAGTTGGTTTTAAAATAAAATGTACTACAGGAGTGCCATCACTACCTCAGTAAGAGTAGCCAGCAGAGAGGTATTCACCTCAAAACTGCTCTAGAAGGAACAGCTTTTTCAGATCACTGAGAGATAAATTCAATGTCCCCGCTAAAGCCTACACATAAACTGCACTGAGAAAAGTAGAACTGATATTTTGCATGCTCCAAAGAAACTAAATTGAAAACCAGCGGTGTTTGGATAGCCACCAGGTAACCTGCTCTTTAGCCTGATCACATCACAGCAAATTCACCAGCAAGAGGAAAGCATTTGTTTCATCGCTGAGTAGTTTCCATGGCAGTGGCAAATGGCTTCCCGAGCAGTGCACAGTTACAGACTTGACCTAGGGTCTCTGCAGTTCTCAAGCACTTTGCCATGACTACCTCCAGTGGAGCTGGGTCTTAACAGGCACTTGTGTTAGGAGTTGAACAAGAGCAGCACCTCTCCATGGGGATTACTCAGCATCTCACAAAACACAGGGCTATTATTTTTATGCCAAAAAATAGCTCCCAGACTTGAAGTCTTGCAAGCTCATAATTTCATTTTTTTTAATAAACAACATATCTCTTCACTACCTTAATTGCAGGTATTGGGCCCCTGTAATTGCATCCACAGTCTACATTTGTAGCTATGGATCCTTTGTAACAGAGGGGTACATCTGGACTTTCAAGATCCTCAAGATTTAGCATGCTGACCAGGAAAATGCCTCACCTAAGCCTTGCCCAGTCCTGTGAGTGGGAAGGGGTGTGATTCCCAACCAGCTTAACGAGTCGGGCACTTTATTTTGCTTGCTTTCCAGTTAGGATTGTACCAAAGAATGGCAACCACAGTTTCCTTGACTTTAAAAGAGAATACGGGTGACTGCTAAAGAAAGCAGTATCAGGAAGAGGATTTTCCGCCCTCCTTCCCAGTTTATATTGCAAGAGTTCACTTCTCCCAGAGGAAGGCCCTGTTTCCATTCCGTGCTCTGCCTGAGATGTCCAAACTTTGCCTGCAGTAGGGACTTCCCTATTTTCCTGGGATATTTTTGTTTTATGGATCTTTGTGAAAACTGGAGCCTTCAGGGATTCTCAAACTGAGCACCTTAAAGGTGAAGGAACTGAAAAATCACAGTATATTCTGAAAGTTTAATAGTTCATTTGTTCTTTCTGGTTTACACTTCAAAAATGAAATAATATCTTTTTTTTTAATAGTAGCAGATACTGGAAAAATGGATATATTTCTTGGATTTATAGGGAATATGTGTGTATTTGTAGTATAGTTTGTATCATGCCAATATAAAGGACAGCTCTTATAGAAGCAGTCTTGTCTGTGATGGACGATATATTGTCAAATAGTTACTTTGCGTGGGAAGCTGCAAGCTCTGCTCTGTTCCGCAGCAGCAGGAAGTCTTGTATAACTGCTGGCATTCTTGAGAGGGGATTCCAAAACAACTTTGCATCCTGCCCAACAACATAATGGGCACGGGGATGGAGACTTGTTAGGGCATGCTCCATGCACTGAACAACTGGTGAAATGTCCTTGTTAAGACACATCTTGGACAGCTTTTCTTTCTGTGCTGCATCTGTAAAGCTCAAAAAAAGACTATTTAGTGACAGTCAGGCAAGGTGACTTTTACCTCTTCCCCCGATGCTGATGTGTGCAATATCACTAAGGAATTGGTATTTCTTGTTTCTCCCTAGACAAGAATTTATAGTGGTTTCTGAACACCAAGTCCCCATCCATCATGAGCTTCTGGTATAGTTGACCCCACGAATGGTATAGTTACCCTTAATTGTGCAACGGTCATGGAAAAACTGGACCTGTATGGCCTTAGGACAGGCAACCAGCATTGACAGTAGCTCAGAACAAACATAACTATGTAAGAGGCACAGGGAAGCAGAAATGCTGTAGTTGTAAATGAGTCTCTTGTAGTAAGAAAATTGCTTTGCAGAAAGTTGTGAAACACAATTGTAAAGAAGAAATTCCAGGGACAAGGAAGTCCAAGGATCAAAAGACTAGCAGCCCCTGTTCAAGCAGGCTTAGCCAGCATTTGTCAGGTCCTGAATGGCTTCATCACCACTGGGGCTAGCAAAAGCAAAGGGAATTGATCCCTATTTGATTACTAAATAAGTAAAAAATAATGACAGAAAAATACATTGAGCACATTGATTACATGATCAGATAAAAGTTTTTCTGTCTGGGAGTTTGCTCAAAAGCTTTATGCCGACATGAATAATTACTATTTAACTGAGATTTCAGTAAAGCTTCCCAGAACAAGTCTTTTGTGCAGATACTCCTATCACGATGCAGACGCATTTGAAGAGTAACTTTTCACATCGCAGTCTTTCCGAAAAGTCAGAATGATTAGAAGATATAGTGCTACTTTGCAAGGCTTTCTCAGCAAGAAATGTGTTGCTTCTGTTGACATAAATGTCTGGAAATGGCCTCACCTTTCTGAAAATACTCCTCTCCATATTGCTTTTTAATATCCAGGGGAAGCTTATTCCAAATAACCTCCTTCTCTTTCATAATTCTTGCTTGATTGGATAATGCTGTTTTGAACAGTCCAGGTCGAATGCAACAAACCTTAACTCCAAAAGCTTTCATATCTCTCCTGCAAAGACAGCACAACAATTTAATCGCATTAGACTTTATTATTAATACTATGGGATTTTTTTCTGTACTAACATTCTTATTTCTGTCTTTATATGGCACACCAGCGCACAAATACTGTGAAGTTTGTTCATGCTTGTGAACTTCCAGCTTGTTGTCCCTAAATGAAAGAGGGATGAACTATCTTACCTGCTTCACAGAGTAAGAACATGCATGGGCAAAGAACATGTGCGGGCAGTGACTGTGCAGTACCTGGCATAGAGTATTTCACATCCTAGTTCACCTCGCAGTAGCTCATAGTTTATCTGACTTGTATGTAAGACTGGCTGGCTGCCTAGATGCAAATATGTAGAGCCATTTTACATGTCCTGGGCATTACCCTTTGACCTCTGGCTGATGCTCCAGATTGGCACAGTTTCTTCCGGCCCCATCTTCTATCTGTCAGCCCTGTGTGAGTGTCCTGGTATCTAAAATGGCACTATATATTTAGGCACACAAATCACTCCCCGTGTTACAAGAAGAAGCCACAGTGGTCCCCAGGATTAGTTTGCTACATTCTCTAGATCTCTCCAATGATTGGTATAACTAAGAGAAGACACTTTGGAGAATGAAGATTAGACAAAAGTTAATATCATGCATTAACTCATGGTATGTGTTTTTTCTGGATGGGCAGCTGCTGGAAGTTTCTAGGTGCACTTTTCAACTAGGAAAATTAGGTTCGTATTGCAAAGACACTTCAGTTCCCTTGAGCGGAGCTTCTTCTGCAATAAAGCCTCTGTGCACACTAAGATAGGTTAGTTGTGAAGCTGTTGGTGTGCCAACTGCGTTGCAGTAGTACTTGAGGACAGCTTGTGTGCCCAACAGGCTTTGTACCTTTAGTCTTCAAAAGTGGAATAATCTGTGTTGAGCAAAAGCACTTTTAAGAAGAATTAGTTCAAAGTGTCTAATGTTTTTCAATTTTATACCAAGTGCCAGGATTGTAAGTCAGCTCCTATTCTGCATGTGCCAGTTTTACGTTAGTATATCAGCCTTAGAAAAAAGAGTGCTTTTTCCTCATAGTCAGTGTTATACCTTAAGCTGTCATTAAATCCTTCTACCCCAAACTTTGAAGGAGAATAGCCTCCACCACTGAATGCCAGGCAACCTGCAACACTGGACATGTTTACTATCCTTCCCTTCGCTTTTTTTATCAAGGGAAGCATATTTATTGTAACATTTATGAGTCCAATTAAATTAACTTCAATTGGTTCTCGAAAGTGCTCAATATCCAGCCAGTCTGTAGGACCTGATGGCCCCATAATCCCAGCATTATTGACAAGTCCCCAGAGACCTGCAGGAAAAAAAAGAAGAAGAAAGTCAGGAAGCAAATTTTCACCTAATGTGTCAGATTATTTGAACTAGGTGAGACTTCACAGAAAATCAGTGAGGGGCCAGGAGGGCAATGAAGACTTGGAGGAATTGCCTGAGAATGTCCTGCAGTATTCAGCTTTATTCTCAGTGTCCAGGTTTTATCACCATGCTTTCCGTCACTCTTTGCATAGTCTTCCTCCTGCCACAGCATTTTGGGCAGGGGGTGATGTTGGCTTTTTGTGGGAGAAAGGGTAGTAGAGGAAGGTCAGGGATGGCAAAGAGCAGCTATATTGGGTGACAGGAACAGACCTGGTCCTTGGTACAGGTAGAGCGTCCTGAGACACAGGTAAGTGTGCCCTGGTTCTGAGATGGATGAGGTGCCAGGACAACAAAAACCAGCTGTTGTTTACAAAAAAAATTTAAAAATCCTTTTCAAAGGTTTGAAAGCAAGATGGGAACTGTGACAGAGAAGGCTTTCGCTATTCTTTTCCCCTCCACTGACATTTTTGTTGTAGCAGAGAACTTATGCCTCACATTGACTGACATGCCCCAACTGGAAATGTGAAGGACTTTTTTTGAAATGAACAGCGAGCTCTGAAAGATGAGATGGAGGCAGGCAAAACAGCAGCAGCAGCTTGTCTTGCACAACTTGTTAGGTCAGGGATGTGGGATTTTTCTGTTTTTCAGATGGTCTGCAAGCAATATTCCAAAATCATTATACTCAGATTTATTCAATAGAATTCATATGTATTTTTTACTTTTGATAGAATGAGTGATTAATTAAGTCATTTATTACATGTTTTCAGTTTTAAAAACGAGAACTCTTTAAGCTTGTTAGTGGAATTTATTTCATTTGTTCCCTAGCTGGGTAACATAGCATGGGAGGTGGTGAGCACTCGTGCCATAACTCAGATACGCGTGTGAGTGCAAACTGTCCCAAGGAAGGTTCCAGGAACTGGATTCCTGCTCTGACAATGATGTATTGATAAGCCAGACTTTTTGAGCACATTCCCAAATATTTACCGACCACTAACTAGATGGATAAAACATCCCTCTAGTGAGATCTTCTTCCATGTTTGTGGAAGGTGACAAGACATCCATACATGCTTGTCAAATGTCAATTAAAATGTGAATATAGCATGGTATTTTTAGGAAAACTCTATTGTGATTTGTTTGGGTTCTTTTTTTAAGGACAGATATTCTGGCACTCACCTTCTGACTGAACTTCAGCTTTGACCCATGCAGCCACTTTCTTAATGCTGTCTGAATCTCTCACATCTAGCAGCACTGTCTGAAGCTGCTTTGAGGTCACAGCTTGTAGCTCTTTGGCTCCTGTTTCAGTCAGACAGCTGGCAAAAACACGGAACCCCTTTTTATCAAAAACCTTAGCTGCCATATTTCCAAATCCTGTATCACATCCAGTGATGAATACATATTTTCCGGTGAGATTTGTAACCTTCATCCTGTCTCTTGCCCTCCAATGCAACCACAGAGAGACGATGCCAAGAAAGAGCAACATGTAGAAAAGCATTTTTACTGAAGTCTTCTGGACATGTTCTCCTAAAATGCAAAAGAAAAGCTGCTAGTTTTTAAGGGACAGTTAGTTGGTTCCTTTTTTTTTTTTTTGAGTTGCCTGACTAACTATTCAGAGAAGCAGGCACAATTCAGAGCAGTGTCCTCCTTGTGCTAAAACAAAACAAAAAAATCCTTCCTTGAGCACAGACGAGAACTTGATATAAATTGTAACAAGGTTACAAAGAATAATGCATGTTATGTTACTGCTGCCAGTTCAGTAAGCTCCCATCGAACATATCTGGGGGAAACACTGACTAGAAAAGAGTAGCAAAAATGAAATATTTGCACGGAAACCAACAGAAATGTCTGAATTTAGTGTCAGTTCATAGAAAATTAAAGAGTAAGACCGGGGCCAGCTGGCAACAAACTGTCAAGCAAGATCAGCAGGACCCAGAGCTCTTCTCTTCACTCTGGATACTTAAGGAACACTTGCCAAGAAACGTGATTTACTTTATTTTACTAAAAGCCTTTGTTGTCAGTGCCAGACTCTCCAGAAAAAAGGTAGGAAGTACTGCCACTTTGCCTCTCAAGACATAAATTCCCCCCAGCAAGGCTGCAGGGGTGCGTATGTGGTCCCTGAGCACAGGAAGAAGGGTGAAGGCTGGAGCACCTCACCTGACGGAGTGAAGCTCAGGCAGCGTGACAGCATTGATACTGCAAAATACGTTTGGGAAGAGTCTGTTTATCTAGGATTACACTCCAATTGCATAAATAGTGGACTTACAAGTAACTACTGATGATGGATGAAATTCCACTTGGAAAAAACAATTCAGTTATACTTCTTCATGAGCACTCGTGGCCCAGAAAACAGGAGATGCCTAATGCAATCGACTAACAAAATAATTCTAAACAGACATAAAGGAGTACAGATCTTTTTAGAGATCACTTACAGTCAATCCATCTCTGCAGGGTAAGATGCAATGAAGTTGCATTTATTACGGCCAAATTCTCCTCTGACAAAACTTAAATTAAAAGGAAATTGAAAACACAAGTTTTTAAAGCATCCTAACAGGAGTGGGAACACCCTGTTTATTTCCTGCACATAAAATGGCTTTCTGCTCTGACTCGGGAGGTTCAGCTTATCTCAATTTCTACTGCAAGCCCTGCGGCTGCTCATGTGTGTGCTGGTGAAAGGCAGCTTCTTGTGCTGGCTGGAAGTTACCCAGGGTGTTGCAGAAGTTGCAATGCAGAGATGCTAGTTTTTGTTGCTTAACTTCCTCTGCAGCATTGCTAGTGAAGAAAGGATGAAGAAGGAATTAGGTAACTGCCTTCCCAGTGCAGTATTTCAAAGTTCCTTTAAGATAAGGAAGTTTTTCTCTCGGCATATGTATGCACGTGTAGCAGACCCAGCAGAGCGGCTGGCTTTCCTTCTCCCGCAACTCTTGCTAAAATTACCATTTTCCTTATAATAACGCTCGCTCTGCTCGAAGCTGCCATGCTCCTTCGCAGCCCTCCTGTGCCTGCAGCTGACGAGCAGTCCGGGCAGCCCCCGGCTGTCGCATGTCGGAGCCAGGGCCAGGCCTGCTCCCGGGGCCTGCGCAGCCACCTGCCCTCCTCCGCATGGGAGCACGGTTCCCCTCTCCCCCTGGCCTCCTGCACCGCCTGCCCGCAGACCCCCGCCATGGCGGGCAGCTGCCCCTCCTGCGCGCTGAACCTGTGCAGAGCCCAGGCATGGCAGCAACCGGGGGGCCCAGGGACGGCGAAGGCTTTAGAAGAGCCCCTCCAGAGGAGACAGAACTGGGTTTCATCACACTATGTGTCAACTATAAAGTAGACATAAAGCATAACTAGCAAATTAGCACAAGTAAAATAAAGTTCTGGCCTGATCTGTAATCTGGTCAGTAAAAAAAAGCCAAAAGCCAATTTAGCTAGACCGAGGTAAAAGGCTCGCCTAGGCATGTTTTTGCCGCAGCAACAGGCATGTCTACAAACACGGGACTTGGACAGTCAGGGTTAACTTCTGGTCCCTGTGATCTCTGATCCCTGGGTCGGTGGGACTCCTGGGTCGCAGTGCTTTGTGTGGGCTGTGTGGGGTGACTGGCAGGCCCGGCATCTGCCCACCGCAGCCGGGCTGTGCAGCGTGAAGATCTACCTCTGATTTTGTACAGGGGCCACCAACCAACAAAGAAACCAAAGGGCTCGTCAAGGAAAAATGTATTTCTCTCCAGTTTCCCGGACGGAGAGTGGTAAGAGGCACTCAGTCAGCAGCCCCAGAGGCGTTTCGGTGGCAGCATTTGAGAGCAGCTGGGAAAGTGGAGGCGCAGGGGACAGGCAGACTTGTGCGGCCATGCCACCTCTGACAGGAACAGGCAAGGGGACGGAGGGGCTGGCTGCCCAGAGGCTGCTGGGGCAGGCGCTCCCAGAGATCACTTTTTGAAAGAATTTTTTTATTTTAACCTGTTCAACCACTTAATTTTGACACAAAATTTATAGTTTTCATTTTAAATTTACAGGGTTTTGTTTTGTTTTTATTTTGTTTTTTGGCAGTGTTGTTGCCATCTTTGCTATTTAAATTTGTATAAGTGTTTGGAATGGGGAAAAAATCCTTACCAGCTGCCAGACTTGGGTAGGATCAACGGGACAAGTGAGCACGTGTCCTGCTTCTGGTGCTTTCCAAGAGCAGACGGTGAGAGGCGAACTGCAGAAACAGGGTAACGAGAGGTCAGTCCCTTGCTGCCTGCCTCCCAGCCTCCCTGCTGGACCCACTCCAGACAGTATTTTGCAGTTTCAGTATCGCATGTTTTTGTGACCAAGAAATAAATACACCATGACTTGGTGTCTCCGATCATGATTTAGGCCATGGGAGAAGAAATAAGTTTGTTTCTTTCTTTGTGCTAGTCTCCCACCTGGAGGTACCGGCTTCTGACAATCACTGCCTTGGACTTCTTACTTTCCATAACAAGTGAAAGTCACCTTCACAGAAATATCCCCATTGTGCCCCGAGGCACTTTGCTTGTTTCACTGTAAGGAAAGTATCTGCTGTTCCCCGTTTCAGTATGAAGAGATGTAGTTTAGTTTGACTGTAAAAAAAGGAAATTGACTTTTTAACAACAAACAGCTTTTTGCTTGCAGCAAAAATGATAAAACCAAGCCATCAGAAAAGTAAGTCTTGCTCTTGGGTGCAAAAAGCAGGTTTCCATGTAGAACACTTGCTAAAGATCTTTGGAAAAGACAGTAACTTTTTCAAAAGTCATGCTGCATTGAAGGAAATAATGTATGTCTGCACCTCATGGGACTGATGTCATTTCCTTTTCAATAACATAAATCACAAATCAGTAAGCTCCATGTAAAATTCACTTTGCATTGTACAAAGTGAATACTAAGTCACATTTGTATAACTGCTGTAGTGCCAGGAAAAGAATGAAGATCCAGCCTGTGAGTATGTGCCAAACTGACCGACCGTGTGTGCGTACCGACCTTTCCTGCAGCTTCCCACTCCTCCAGTCTCTGCCCTGATCGGAGTTCCACAGAGGAGTCTGTTCTTTTCCAGCCCAGTTCTGTTGGCTTTGTCCTCTAGATACCTTTGTACTGTGATAATTTTTTTTAGATGAATTTCGTAAGCAGTATTTAAGAAGTGACACTGCAAGAATAGATGTGGAAGTCCTGCCTAATAATTCAAGCTGCAAACTGTATCTACTTTATTTCAAATGTCCCTTACCTTAAATCAGGATACCAAAAGAGAGCTGTAATTTACTTTTATTTAGAGTTCACTTTACTTTCACCTTCCTACTATTTCGGTGAAAAAATTGTCATAGCATGTGGACCAAAATAACAAAAAATATTTTCAAAAGCCAGGAGAAATAAAGAAGCGAACAAAGTGTTTTCCTTTGTTTTTCAAAGGACTGGAGGACAGGAAGACAAAGCATCATGCAGAAGCAGCAGTGTACTACAATACTGAGATCTGCCTTACACTTCTGACACTCTGTGGTGCTATCACTGCTAGTGGCACAATTAAGATGGGGAAAATCTAGTGTCTGGCTTCTTGGCCCTGGAACCACAGTATGGTAGCTATGGAAATAAATTTGGCTATGAACGGTTAAAAAATAGATTAATGAAGCATAAGAACTATCTGTTCAATGCCTTCTGTCAGGCAAGAGAGTTCAGAATGCTGTAGTTGCATACAGACTTTAGCACAAAACACAGAAACAAGCTGCTCACCTGGCATCTCAGCCTGCAGCGGCAGACTGAGTCTATTCACCTGGTGGAAAACTGCGGCCCCCTACTCCTCCATAGCTGCAAGCTCTCAGTGCTAAATTTCTGGCTATCTTTAGGAAGCTATGGAAGCATTTTATTTGATTGCTGCTACTAGCTGTTGTCAATACTGGAGTAAAGAACAATAAGCTATAGAATACAGCTTAGAGCTGAGGAGACCTGTGGCAAAAGAGTGCATGGGCTTTCATTTCTTACTGAGAAATTATCTGTACAGGAATAACTAAGATTCATTTTTACTCACTTGCACTTATGAACTGTTGGAAAAAATCCAGAGAAGAGAGAATGATTTCATTTGGAGTGATAACATGCTGGAATAAACAACTACTCAAATTGAGGGAAGAAGCAGTTATTTTACTGCGTTTGGCTGAACGGATTGTGATCTTCTTCCTCTGCAAAGAGGTATTAAAATGACGTAAACTGTAGGCAAAATTTTTCCTTTCAACTCAGACCATGACTGAAGGGCATTATCCTGACAGTATTGCTCATATTTCATCAACTAAATAGTATCTATAATCTACCAAAATTCAGAGATTCTGCATGTGTCCCCTATGAGATTCAGGGATGGGAGCATCTGTCCTCAGTCTCCTCGATTTACCAAAGTCCTGCTCTCTATTGTTTTAGTTCAGTGGCTGGTTCTTCATTCACTGAAGACTAACTCTAGCAACAGAAATTGAGTTTTCCCTTTCCAGGACAACAGAAGGAAACAAAATACAAGAGGGCTTGAGGAGATGGAGTGGATTTGGCTAGTTTTTCCACTAGCAGCTGTAAAAGGGGAAGGTGACTCTATGGGAGCGGGACCAAAACTGAGTGCTGTATGTTTGCCACTTTGCTCTACACAGATGGATGACTTTTCAGCATAGATTCATTTTTATGGCACATGTCATAAAGTCAGGTCAGAATTTATTAAACTTCAGGACTTTTTGTAAGGATGAGTTGAGAGAAACATAGGTTTAGGTGGGAGAAGAGCCCTTCAAAAAGGCTGGGGCAGTCTATGCTCTTAGCTCCAATTCATCACTGCCTTAACCTACTTCATTCGCAGGGTGAAACAGGCTCTGCACACGCTTTCTGAATCCTTAGATGAATCACAGAATCACAGAATCACAGAATGGTAGGGGTTGGAAGGGACCTCTGTGGGTCACCTAGTCCAACCCCCCCTGCTGAAGCAGGGTCACCTACAGCAGGCTGCACAGGACCTTGTCCAGGCGGGTCTTGAATATCTCCAGAGAAGGAGACTCCACCACCTCCCTGGGCAG
>Ga0065711_1034178_pt1 | contig 24194 bp, 13 predicted proteins | sample Hoacrofraction12_FD_59098 | JGI IMG/M metagenome (GOLD analysis project Ga0065711, IMG submission 59098) | Hoatzin crop microbial communities from Cojedes, Venezuela - Epithelial fraction 12 v2 (version 2) | ecosystem: Host-associated > Birds > Digestive system > Esophagus > Crop | place... | reverse complement strand
TGCTGTAGGTGACCCTGCTTCGGCAGGAGGGTTGGACTAGATGACCCCCAGAGGTCCCTTCCAAACCCTAACATTCTGTGATTCTGTGAACTGGTGTAGCAAGGGGAAAGCAATAGATGAGACGTGTCTTTTGTGAGGATTTGATATGGTCCTGTGTGACATTCTCGCAAGAAAAATGTAGAAATACAGAAATGTCACATAAACAATTTTCAGAAGAGGTGGACTCAGTAGTTCAATTTTGGGCTGGGGGCATGTCAACTGGGCATCTGCTTTTGGTCTGTTTCTGTTCATTAATAACTTGGGTGGTGAAACAAAGTCCACATAAAAAGTTGGGAGTGGCCACCTAGTTTAATTACAGGCGTGTTGGAGAATAGGATATGTTTGAATCACAGGAAAAAAATCAGTAGACACATGCAAAGTACTACTGTCCACAGGGAGAAGAAATGGGACATACCTGACTAGGCAATGGAACTGCAGAAAGAGATTCTCTGCAAAGTGGAGTTTGTTCTGTTCTGTTCAGCTTTTCCCAGCTAAGACAAGACTTGCAAAGGAATTCTGTATGCAGTTTGGGGCAAAACGTGTTGCAAACATCAGTGGCAAATTGCAGGCAGTCTAAATTTAGAAAACACGGATAATTAAAAAAGGTTGCAGAAACTAACTTTGTACAGCCTAAAAAAGAGAAAAATGACATATCATGACAGTAGGCTGACAGAGATGATGTTAAATAGAGAATAGTGATGATTTATTATCAAGGACTACTGTAGGAAAGGGCAAAAATAAAGCGGTTTTACTGAAAGCGAAAAAGATTCAGGTTGCATAGTAGGAAAAATGTTCTATCAAGCTAGTGAAACTCAGAAACAGGCTGCTTAGAAAGACTGAAGTGTCCCTCAGTGGGAGATTTTTAGGAGCAGGTTAGACAAATATCTTTCAAGGATTACCTGAAAGTATCAGATCTCTACACCATGCAAATGCAGTGGACTAAATTATTTCTTGAGGTCCCTTTTACCTCCTATGTTTTTGTAGTTCTATGACAACAAAACAGCAACAAGTCAGAATCTTTTGTTCTTATAGCAGTCAGTACTAAAAGGAGGGTGTAGTCAGCTCAGAGCCTGGCAGCGCTGCTGTGCTGCGTGCTCAGTGGAACAGGTCAGATAATTGATCTATTGTAAGAACAGAAAAAAAAGGAGTAGTACATGAGATGCTTTTAACATTCTTATGTGTGATAACAGTAAAGCAAGGTTGGACAATGCGACTTTTCCATAACTATCATTCATGCATGCCGTAAGTTGTGCATATGGGATGTGCTACCCAGTCATTTACGTCTGTGTAGCCTGTAAAGATGGGGAAGGCAGTAATTGTAGTTGCCCCGCTATTCGCATCCAAGCTACTGAAATAAGATGAAAGCACCTTGACAACTGCAGGATGCAAGCAAATGTTACCTGACAGCTTAGTACAGATGCATAAATCAGGAGCAGCTGGATGATTAAAGGCTGTATTAGCCCTAAGAAAAATGCAACTGATAGTTTTCTGAAAAGTGAAGCTGATGCTGAATCCTTATTCAATGGGCATCAGAATCGAGAAGAGCTGAACAGAGAGAAATGTATCAGCTGGGTCAGATGGAGGGTGAGTAAGACCTACAAAGAATACCTGCATGACTGTGATGTGATGGCAATTTTAACTGACATTTCATGTGTTAGGATTATGCTATTTTATAAATCTGTTGCTGAAGATAGCTTTGCATACTAATAGCTCAGTTGTGGTAGGACAGGGTTGTGGCAGGTGGGTGGGTGGAGGACTGTATGTCATCCTGGTATGAGTCTTTGCCTGTTGAGTGCCAGAAAATCATAAGGGAGGAGCCCTTTGCTACCACTGTAGAAGAGTCATAAGCACCTCTTCTGATACAGCTATGTATGGCCATCAGAGCTACAGCACTTTCAGGCAGGTTTTCGAATGGATCAAGCCTTCTATCAAATTATTCTTTCCCTTGGTCTGAGTATGCAAGATTTCTTTAGTCCTTTCCTCCCTATTTCTGCTGTCTAAATATCCAAAGTAGGGGCTGAATATTTTAAAATTCAAATATTATGAATTATAGAAAATTATAGGTTGGAAGGGAACTTTGGAGGTTATTGGGTCTAGCCCCCTGCTCAGAGATGATTAACTTCAATGTTACGTGTTTGCGCAGGGTCTTTTCCATTCCAATTTTGAATATCTCCAAGGGTGGAAAGAACAGACTTGCTGGGTAATCTGTTCCACTGTTAACTACTTTCAGTGGGAAATTTTTTCCTTTATGTCCAGTAGGAATGTACTGTCTTGCAGCTGGAGATTGTTGCCTCTCATCCTTTGCAGTGTGCCTCTGGGAAGCATCTGTCTGTGTCTTCTCCACCCCCTTTTAGGTAGCCCGAAGGGTTCAGTTTACTCCCCTTTTACTTGCTTGTGTTTGCAGGTAATATGTGCATTCTAGCAGTGCAGGCACTCAAAAAAAATCCAGTAAAGAAAATACCTGTAAGTCACAAGGGAACAATAGGAGAAGTGACTAACATTAAGTTGATGAAAATTGCTCGTGTAGAGTTATCAACATGACATTTCTAAATAACATCCTTGTGGGAGGATCACTAGTATCTTCCCTTACTGTGTCTCATAGGTTGAACATTTATAAGAGTCTCTCTCTTTAAATTAAGTTTATTCAAAGATTATAAGAGTATTTCTATCCTTCCTTGGGAAAATGCAGCCTTTAGAGACTTCCTAAAACCAGTTCAGACTGAAGGGCTTTGTTTTTGCATTCATTTCACATACTAGAGTGTGTGGTATCTGAGAACCAAATGGAGAAAGTCCATTCGGTTTACATCTTCTGCTACTTGTACTGCCAAACCTGAGCTGACAGATGCCACCACCACTTCTCCCATACTCAGTTTTCCTCATGGGATTACTAGTTATTTAAAATAGGTGTTATAAAACTGATATGAACCACAAGAAATGCATTTGTGCATGTGAGAGAGAATGTGTGAGTGTGTGTGTGGTTTTGGGAGTGTGGGAGAGAGATACAGAATGACTACTCTCTCCTCCCAGAAAAGCCCATGTCGCATGACAGGCTGAAGGACATCTGCGTTTGGTGAGTTTCTTGGAAGCAGCCCTGTGGCACAGCTCAGATAGACACATAGCTTCGATGGTACGTCTGTGTCCCGGGTTCTCCATGCATTTCTTGTTTTCTGCCCATAGTGCCCTTCATCAAAATATTCTGAGGAGATTTTACCCAATAATGTGGAGTCATGACACAGACTGATTAGCTATTTTGCAATGTGAGTTCACAATGCTTGCAATGAAATAATAGCTGCCAGCAACTCTCTTCTCTAGTTGGTTCACTAGAAAATAGAAAGATATTTTTAAAAAGTGATCTCTGCCTTCATGATTTCTTGTCATCCAAGCATTACAGTTGCCTTAAACACAGTAAGAGGCTACACAGGTTTTACTGTGGACAGTATGCTACTAAGAAACAGCAGAGATCAAAATCATAAACTGCAATATTTAACAGCACACCAGGAAACTTCCAGTCTGGCAGTACTGCTAAATAATATTTATCCCGTAATCTCTTATCAAAGAACTGTATGAGTTAAGGAAATGTGGTATTTTTTTATGGTTAAGGGTTTTTTTCCCCTTTAAATTTTTATGTTACGGACTAGATCCTGATCAGCATCCCCAAGGATAATTATCTCCCTGTCTACTTGGATTCCCAAGCAAGCATGGCCAAGCACTACATCGGGCAGGAGTATCGTAGTTTTCTTTCACCACTTCTTTTGAGAGGGAAGAGAAGTCTGACTCATTACGAGAAGGACTTTTTGATGTATGATAAGCTTGCACTGAACACACATGCAACTTGATAGTCAGGAGAAAGAATCACCATTTGAACTTTAGTTATGTGCATGGTTACAGGGACATGTGGCAGCTTCACCTGCAAAAAATAGATGGTAGAACTAGGAAATGAGACTGGATGCAACGCTTTACCCATGAGAACTGGTTTGGCCTGTAGAAAAATACATCAAGGTTAATGCTAGCCTGTGTCATCGCTGTCGTCATCGTTGCCCCCCTCCCCACCCCACACAGCTCAGAGCACACAATTACAGTGTCTGCCATAATCTCCTTTTCTAATTGTAGTTTGTATTCTAATAATCCCCTTTCCCCCTTATAGCTGCTTGTATCCTAATACCTAGCCTTTTTTCCTCTCTTGCTCCTATTCTAGCAGTCAGAAAAATACAAATTGTTTGATGTAAGTAAAAGTACAACTCTTTGAGGCAGTAGCAGCAAAAGAAAAGTTGCCCTGTGTGTGCAAGAACCTGTGTCTATGAGATCAGCTGATCTCTGCTGGGGCAGCTGTGCTGCCTTGGGAGTCAGTGGAGGATTTCCATGGTGGTGTGGCTGACTTCTGTTTTTTTCAAGACCTACTCAGGTGACCTTTTACATACCCGGGCTCAGGTGTGATTTGGTCTAAAATAATCACAGTTTTAGTATCTTACTTTACCTGCTATTTTAGATGAGTTTTTTTGTCTTATAATACAGATATATATCTTGTAATAGGGATTTATATCTTATGAGAGGGGTAGAAAAATTGAAGTGACATGTTGAAGAAAGTAAAAATTAACATTGCTGACCCACACAAATAAATTCAGTCTTGGCTTTACTGCACATAGTTTCTTCCTTCTCTCACATACAAAAAGAATATATTCCTTTTTGGGTTAGTTTGCTTTACCTTGAACAGAAAGACTAACAGATATCCAGCTCTGTAACAAAGACAGAAGCAGCTCAATCTGTAAAAAGCAAAATTTTAATGCTATATAATGAGTAAAAATAGTTTGAAGAATATCATACGTGTAATTTATTTCACAATTGGTTTGTCTCTTGTCAAGCAGTTTCAGTGCCATAAAATGCAAGTGCATCAAATTAACCAGAATTGTCATCATCCATTTAGTTTGATTAGACATGTTGGTGGTGTGGCAAAGTTAAAACAATAGAGATTCTAGAAAAATAATGTAAAAAAAAAAAGAAAAAGTAACTAGAAAAAGTCAATGGAGGAGACAGACCAGCATGGCTAAAGACAGTAAATTAAATCCTGTTTGGGAATCTGACCCTGATCCTGCAAAGTGCTAAATCTCATCATTTAAGCATATGAGTTCTTCCCTCTCTAAGCATGCCTATTGTCCCACTGAAGTAAGGGTGAGATTAAGTGAGTTCCAAGATTGTTGCAGTAGAGCTCAGCATCTATCAGACCAGAGGCTTCATTGACATGGTGGGGGGGATGCATCTTGCAACAAGACATCCATGGAGTGGTATTTGCGTAGGCATTCATGTGGTGCAAGTTCAGTGCAACCCAGGGGTGCCATAGGTAGTCAGAAAATTATTGTTATGTTTAGGTACAAAGGGCTGTAAAATGTTTTAGAGTGTAAGGTGCAAGTCTTTTTGTAATTGCAGCACAGAAAAAATGTAGAAGTATAGAAGAACAGATTTTAAAAATCGTACACAAAAAGTATCTGATGTCTGGAGTTCTACAGTTGAAAGGTTTTATTGATAAATTATGCCCTCAATTTGAATAGACTTCAAAATCTTTAGTCAAAAGGAATTACTGTTTTGTGCTACATTGGTAAAATGTCTTATGTGGGTATTTATTTTCATATGAAAAGCTACTGGATGGTACGGTATAAAGCTTACAATTTGTTTCACTGTTTTATTGGAAGCAGCTACTCCTCTACAAAAGCAACAGCTCTTCAATCAATGAGTATTATTCAGTGCATTATGGATATGCTAAGGGCTTTAGTACCGATTGCATCTTTGCGGGTGTGTAGCTGCTACAGAATGAGTCAGTAAAGTTAAATTGTTGCTTCTTCCTGCGGAAAAATTGTAAGTGATAAAAATGAACATATGAAATATTGCAGGTCTAAACTAATCTGCTGGTAATGTGTGCTCACTAATCTTTTTAGAGAGTGAGGCCAGACCTCTGCTTCCCGTGTATATGGGACAGGACAGGACTTTGCGGGAGTCCAAATGGACCTTAGACAGGAGAAAGGATGTCCAGACTAGATTGTGGCTCTGCATCTTGCACAAGTAGCTGACAGGGTTGATGCTACGAGGGCTCTCAGTAGTCTTACACCCCTGGCCCACCTTATTGCAGTGGGAGATGAGACCTTTCTTTTCACAGTCCTTTCATCTTCTTCCATGACGCCCATGCCTTGTGTATAACACCCTTCTACACTAGGAATTAAGTGCTGCTTGGTGAAGAGGGCAGCTTTCCCTCTTGGAAGATTTTCTTGTTAGGGGAATTTCTCTGCCCCCTGTCTTCTGATGCCTTAAATCCATTTTGTGTTGTATGTAGCTTTTGTACCTGAGAACTGATGCTGTAATAATCTGCTCTGCTGGTGAGTTGCACATGATGAATATAAGGAGCAATTAGTGTGCCCCACAGAACATGCCTTCACAGCAAATTTATTGCACTGTAAGCTCATTCTGTTTCCGTGAAGAGCAGTCATATATATAGGAAGACAAAGGGATAGACTGCTGTACTTGTGTTTGGGCAAGAGGTAAATGCAGAAAGTAGTGGAAAAAGTGGGCAAAAGTTGCTGTGTAATGTTGTTTGTGTAAAGGGTAGACAGAAAGACAAATTTGTGGTTTGCCAGTTTAATAGGAGCTCATTTGGCTACAAATACAAAAACTACTGAAAACTAAAACCAGGTGGCTACTCCGACACTTCTTAATTCCTTTTTATATTCCCCTGATGTTTTGCAGCTGTGCAATGGTGGATCTGTGACTGATCTTGTGAAAGGATTTCTGAAGAGAGGCGAAAGGATGAATGAACTTATAATTGCTTACATTTTACGTGAAGCTCTGATGGTAAGATAAGCTCTCAGTGAAAGGACAGTCAGTATTCCACTCACATTTTTTTTCTTTGACTGAATGAAGATCATGTCCCACTAACACGGCACGCTATCTTATATTATAGCAGTGTTTAATAATCAAGGTAATGTGTAATTCAGATGGTTCTTTTTGAACAAGCAAGGTAAAGAAGAATTTATCTGTTTGTTTCATTATGAAGAGAGTGATAATTGGTTTCTGACCATTCATTCATTTCCTTAGTAAATACAGTTCTGCATCAAACTAGCTTTTCTTCTGAGAAATAGCAGAAATAGACCTGAAATACTGTTCAGCTTCTTAGGTCTGTATCCAAAATATTTTTATAGCAAAATAATCAACAAATCTATTGAATCACTGCTATGATAAATTTTTTTTGGCTAATCAGGATCAAGTGTCTTTATTTTTCATTTTCTGTGAACCAGAATTTGACTTGCTGCATAGGAATTTAGGCCTTAGCAGTTTTCTTTGAGTTTATACTCTAAAGGTGTAATATATACTGTAGGTTTATAGTGCTTTTGTAATGCATTTATCTTAAAATTTCTATTTGACATACAGTGGGACAATTAAAAAGTAGCAATTTCTCATGGTGTGCCAAGTGTTTTTCCAGTAAGAATGACATCTCCGAGTTTGGATTGAAAAAAAAAAAAAAGTTTTTTCATACTTTTCTGATACCTTTCTGTTTCTGCAAATGTACAACAGAGCTGTTAGTAAAAAGTTCCTGTTTACACCTCACCTTCCAGGGACTTCAGCATTTACATGAAAACAAAACTATCCACCGTGATATTAAGGGAAATAATATCCTTTTGACGACTGAAGGAGGAGTCAAGCTGGTGGATTTTGGTATGTTATGTTTACTTATATATGCAACCAATGCTGTGCATCTGAAGTACGGAAAATAAAATAAATGTATTAGAAAAGATGAATTATATTAAATTTTTTATAAAGTTTTGGAGTCGTTCATTAAAAATCTCTTGGAAAGCCAAAGTTACGTTTTAAATTGATAGAAATGAAATGTTCACAGACTCAGTGTTTTTTCAACTTTGGGTGTTCCAGCCATTTTGCTAATGCTGTTTAGACAGCATGGCTAATGAATAGAAGTTATAATACGGTGGTAGTAAGTGCCAAATGCTTTGGGGCAGACACAGTAAGTGAAGTGGCAAAGGAAGTTAACAGGGTTCAAAATAAGGTTGGTGTTTAGTTCCTCCAGGACCGTGCACTAGTAAAGTGAAACTGGGAGCTGATAGGCAAAAGCTTCATGTTACATAGGAGAAGACTTAGAATTTACTCAATGTTGGGAAGAGCTCCACCTCAGTCACATGTACTTCTACTACTACTACTTTCCAAAGTCTGGGAAGACTAACAGATTACTTTTGGCAAGTCTAAACCGGAGACTTGGCATTAAACGAAAAGGGTCTGTTCAAGTCTGGTAGGCCTAAAGTGATTTGGGAAGGCTGTCATTTGGTTTTGCCACCAGAAGGCAAAAGCAGAGACACAGGTAAGTGGATGAAACCTGTTATTTATCAGCCATACCAAAATGATTTACCTTAAAAGTGTAATGACTTTTTGTTTTAAATGAGGGGTATAAAAATTTGCAATGCTTGTTACTACGAACTATTATCCTCTGGCAGCACACCGTCTTCTAATGTTTAAATTCAATTTATTGGTCACTGCTTTACAGCATAGCAGCCAATTGTGAATATCATTATTCCATTCAGCAGATGGAAAATCTTCATTTTCCTTTACCCTCCTATTTTGTTAATGAAATTTATTCAATTGATACATAACAGTTGGTTTAAATTACGGGATTTTAACTCTGAGTAGTGTAGTGTCTTCCTCCCAGGAGACTGTATTTGTGCAACTCTACTTCACGCACAAAGTCCTCACAACTACTAGGGTTACTAATTCTTCTGAAAATTCATGTATTTATGTTCATTATTTTATTCCTCAGATAAAATCTTCCACTGAAAAGCCTTCAGACTTTCTAAATTATCTGCCATACACTTAGTAGTATTTTCTGATAGTCTGGAATTTTAACGTGAGGCAAAATCGATATTTTTGCCCAAAGGTTTTTAATGTGTTGTGGATACTAAATTTTTTAAGGTGCTGAAGGCAATTAGAGCTGTGGAGTATCAATATTTCTGAAAATTAATGAACTTATGCAGATGTCAAAACATACAAGCTGTAGGAATGAGGACCTGAGTTCTTTATTCCCCAGTTACTGCAATCTACTGCTAAGCTGTAATTGAAAAATAATCTTAACATCTTGTGGGAAAAATTGTGATGCCAAAGCACAGCTGAGAATGTATGCAAGAAACAAACATACATACACACACTTTTATGTGAGTTGAAGAGGGGCGTGTAATATCACCTACAGTCTTTCCTCTCAAAGGAATGTAGGAACTACACCTTAATATGGGACTAAATAGAAATTTTCTCTTCCTTTTTTTTTTTTTTTTTCTCCCTGAAATTGATTTGAAGCCAATAATGAGTAGTTTCATATGGTAAAAATTTATATATATTGACAAAATCATCATGGAAGATACACCATTCACCCTTCAAGCTGACGTTTAAGGTATTCAGCTGGGATTTGGGAGATTTGTGTCTTCTGCTTAAGAGGATTTAAACTCACATTAATCAGATTCCAAGAGTATTTTTTAGCCAGGAATGTGAGTTGAGCAAAATCTCTCATGTTGACACTGCTACAGACAGTTGTACATAAACATTTATTGGATCAGGGACTGAAACTCATAGCCACCTTTTACTATATAAGTCTGTGAATCTGCAGGCTATGGAATGACATAGACATGCAGACACAATCTCTTTTTCTCCCAGTAAATACTCAGTGGAAGCAAAATGTTTGTTTTAGGTTGAACCAAGTATTACGTGGGGCCAAACAAACAAGGAATAACAACCCAAAGAATCACACAGCCCTTTCTAGCACACACACAGCTTTTCCGTTGTAGAGAGGGGCGGAGAGATAAAGGACTCCTTCAACCACCAAGCACACTTGGCAGAGGAAGTGAGCCCTTCCCAAGATTATTTTGTCTGCGCCATTCTCCTGCATGCTGGTTGATGATGAGATGTTCCTGAAGAACCCTTTGCTCTCTTCCCATGATACTCTTTATGGTGATTTTCATTGAAACAGGTGCATAAAACATGTATCTGAAAGATGGACCTGTGAAGTCATAAATGAAAAAACAGTTAACCTTCAGTGAATTAAATCACCTTTGAGAGTGGCTTTTCTTTCCTTTGTGCTTTTTGTACTCTGAACCACCACTGCGAGTCCTTTCTTGCACAGCAGTACTGACTGTCCAGAAGCTTCATTTTGTGACACAGTTTATACACATTGCCTTATGGTTGTTGTTTCATAGGCATTTATGTGTCCTGTGGCCATGATTTCTGAACACTGCACAGCCTATAATGGATGACCTTCACAACACTCTTATGAGGAAGTAAATTACTTTAATTCCCAGTTAACAGCTGGGAACCTGAAAGTCTGAGAGATTTGAGTTGCTTGAGGTGACACAGAAAGTCTGTGGAAAAGCTCTCCCAAAATTCAGGCTCAGTCTGAACTGTTTGCCTTTTGCAGAGGTATTGATAGTTAGAGAGATGACAAAGACTTTGAAAGCATACCATGGCAGTACTTCACCCAGATTGTTTTAAAGAGTGAAATTTTTGCTTTCCCTTAAAATTCTGCTGGAATATTGCTTGATCACCACAGTAATATTCTTGTATCTAAGAAACACCCAATCCCAGTGGATAGATCAATGATCAAATCAAGTAAATGAGTTTATAGCATCTCCTCACCAATGCTTCTGGAGCTCAACTGCTTATCAAGGAGCTGCCAGATAAGTTTTAGTTTAAACTGTCCAAGACACAAGAAGTTTGAAATACTGCTACCAGGGAAGCATCCTCGCTCCTCGCATCCATCCAGTATGATAGTTTAGATCAGCAGACATAAACAAAATCATTCTTTTTTTACTACAGATAATGAGGAGCAGCTAAGGGGACCTACTTTAAGCACATCCCGTGATCACCGATTCAGTCCCTGAATTGACTAAACTTCTAGTTACATTACAAAGTCCATACTTTCCTTGTAAGAGAAGGAGGTTGACTGAAGACAGTTTCACTACGTGAACATTTATGAGAATTAGCTGTTAAGTTGTTCTGGTGGAAAACCATTGGGGAGGGATGTTATACCTGAGAATCGCAACGATTATGCTTGAAGCAAGGAGGATCCTCTACTGCATCAATACAAATAATAAATAGCTGCCCTGTATTCAAGTGTAGCTGCCTTTCTTTCAGTATGGGGTAGAGATTTGATAGAAAAATATATATTTACATTAAAGTAAATGCCCTGCAGCACTTTAAAGGGTGGCAGCTATATAAGACAGTGTATAGAAGGAGTTGGAGGCAAGCAGGGTGTGAACCAAATTCCCTTTTATAAATATTCTTAATTATATTCACAGTTGTTTATTAGCGTTCTGGGAAGGAAATCTTTTATATCTGTTTCTCAGATTTCTGCTTGTATGCAGTGGATTGATGAGAGCCAGATCTCAAAAGAAATTTTAGCCACTAAAGGTTCAGAGAAGCATGTAGTAAAATTTACAAAAACTTCTAGCATGTAAATCCAAATTAATTAAATACTAGATACGTTTTGAAAGTGTTGTGACACATTTATTTGCAGCTTTTACTGCCTAAATATCTTTCAGTGTCTGACCTTGTTTCATCAGTTAAAAAACTGGCCTGAAGTCACTTGCACACGTAGCACACCTCATCTGTAATAAAAATTCATATATTCATCTGCATTTTGCAGTGTGTAACCAATTTCATAGGGACCTGAGTGTATAACATCTGCTTATGCTAACAAATATTTGCTTCTTTGAATAGTTCCTCTCAATTCAATTTCTTTTCTTGAAATCAGGATGCTGCATAGGGCCTTTCATGTATTAAATAATGTTAGTCTAAGACACAATTCCCATTTGGAAATTCTGAGTTGTCAAATAGTATGCTTTTCCAAAATGGGAGAAAAGAAACTTATTTGTATTATTATTGTTATTATTTTAACTTTGGCCCAAAAAAGTCCAAGTGATATTTTGTTTTAAAAGATTTAATGTCTTTCTGAAATCCCCTGCCATTGCAGTGAGTCTGGGAGCTTGAAAGCCGGAGCTTTTCATGCTTATATGTTGTTGAAAGAAGAGGATCCTAGAGGACACAACTTCCTGTCGGCACACTAGGCAGGTTGCTGACGTGGGGAGTCATGGAGGAAAGAACCATTTTTCCTAAAAGTTTTGAAACATCTACAGTCATGTTGCAAGTGATTCTTTTAGCTAAAAGAGGAGAATGAAATGCTGATGAAAAATTTCTCTTCACCTATGTTTTTGAGGTTTGACCTTGTGGGCTGATAGTCTTGAACAAGAGCACAGGTAGTTCATACTTCTGTGGGAGTGCTGATGCCTGCTGTCACAGAGAAGAAATATTTCAGGTTGAGCAGCTGTTGCCTTGGAAAAGTCTGGAATTACACTCCACCACTTAGGCAAATGTAGAGTTTTCCAGCAGCACTGTTCCTAGCTGAAGGCCATGTGCTTCTATGCATCAAATGAAACCAGACGTTCATACCACATGTAATTAAACTGTTGATGTTATGACCATGAAAGTTCATTGGGGGAGGGGGGGGGAAAGTCAGACATCTAGAGGGTAATATTCAAGTTCCCATAATGAAAATAAAATGTTGGAGGACTCATTAAATCTTTGAAATTCAAGCCTATTTCTAACTACAAGAGATCTCATGATTCCCCCCAGTTTGCCTAGTGCTGTCACTGTGGGAAAGGGTATATTGAAAAGGGTTGGCACTGTCCCTTTTCAGTTTCTTCTTAGGCATTTCATTAATGGTATCTAAAGCTCTCATCATTAGAGTCTCTGGATAAGCAATACATAGGAGATATGTAAGGGTTTTTATAGGTAAAGCAGGTTCCAGTGGAAGACATGGAAAGAAGGTAATGCAATCTCACTGGTGCTGGCAAATGGTGGAAAATTACAAACTGTTCTGCATGCAGTTAATAGAATAATGACTTCAAGAGTTCCTTTAGTACTGTGGATAAAGCAGTTGCATAATTAAAACATGTACTGTAACATTCATTAATGGAATATGTAGTGATGGTAAGATGATTTTTCTACTTAAAACATGCTTAGTTTGCATTTTTCTGCTTTTGTTTCAAATGTTGTAAGTTGAGTATGAATATTGTCTTGGCATTCCAAAGGCAGTTTCAGATATCATACTTTGCATGCAGCTTGCACAGTTTTATCATGGATGTATAGTAGTGTGATTCCACTAGAGATTTAGCCTGTGTGACTCACTGGGGACAAAGTGGATTAGGGGAGGGAATACTGTATTGCTTTCAGGCATACTGAAAACTGACGTTACTTTGTTTAATACTTGAACTATTTCTTCCATGTAGTTTGGAAACTGCAGGTAGACAGAAGTCAGCTTGTGTCTTTGGAATGTAATAGGGTTATTATTTTGTTATGGAGAGAATGGTTGTTCTTCTTTTAAAGCTATCTGAAGTCACCCAAAGTTAAGACTAAGGAAATATTAATGCTGGCATTTCTGCATGACCACCTTATTATTATTCAAAATTGCAGTTTGGTGACACAAGTCAGTTGTAAGACACTCTTTGGTAGTGTATTTTTATATCAACTCTGGTTTTACTTTGAAATGCATACATAATGTCATTTAGGTAATACTAGATGAAATTACTAAATTCATTTCATAATTCAGTTGAGTTGATAGATTAGATTTCTTGGGGTTTTTTTCCATAGAAAGAGTGCGTAGTAATTCTGCGAACATTCTCTGCTCTGACTCAGTAGTGGTTTGCTACTTCTTCCATACAAATTATGGAATCTTAATAATGCTTTACCACTACTAGTGATTGGTAACAATTGAGCAACATAAGTTAGACTGTGTAGGTATTTTTGTTATGTTTTATTGGATGACATTCATGCCTATTCCGATATAGAAATACAGACCAAAATACTTTAAAATCTGTGACTGTACTAAACAGGTTGAGTTTTCGAAGTGTAGATGAGCCAGCAGCTGCTATAATGGCAAAGCGAGAGTAGTAGAATCAGTTACACTGTACAGTGTGTCGAAAATAATAGGGACAATCTCAAAGTAATAAGTCTATGGTAAGACTCCAACTTAATGGATCCATCTCCTTGTTTCCTGACTTTTGGTTTTCTCATGTGTGAAGGAGCTTTCTGCTGGTCTTGTGGAGAAGACAACTGAAATCTTGGGTCAGAGGTTGGAGAGGGAACCATAGCACTGAGCATCATCCTTTCATCATGACAGCCCACCAGCTCTCGTGTTCCCTTGCCGTGACACAGTGCTATGGCCTCTCCCTACCATGAACAGGCTTGATAGATGCAGTTTGTTGACTGATGACAGATCAGTCCTGCAAGCATTGTGTGGCACACGGCGTTGCAGATAGAGAGAAGGCTCACAGCAGTGTGCTGCCAATGCACGCAGCATGGGTCAGGCTCCAATGGATTGTGAGCCTAGAGCCACCTTGTGCTCAGTGGATAGGTTGAGAAGTCAGTTGTGAGTGATCTAGGTTTGAGTTTTGGGGCATTTTGGGGAAGGACATTTTAATCTCTGCCCCTTTTAATATGTACCACAGTTCCCAGCCTCGAATGTCCTGCTGACATTGAAGAGGAGCTCAGCATGACCTTGAGTAGTTTTCCAGACGTTTATAGATTACTTATTCTGCAGTAGTCAGAATATCTTAATGCATCTTCTTCTTCTTGCCCTGCATTAGCTATAAATGCTGTCTGAATCATGCTGCAATAATGAAACAATTAAAATAATTTAATTTGGAAGTATTCAAAAATAAAATAATTTTCTTTCTGCCCTTAGCTTACTTTAAGCAGTGATTCATAGCAAGACTTATATTTGCCTTAGTCATTCTAGCATGCATCCATAATAAGCTGTCTGCTTCACTGATTCAGATCAAAACCAGACTTATTATTGTGTTGTCATTTCTGCATACCATATAGCATGACATTCACATGTTGCTTCTAAAAAGCATTTACTAGGGGACTATGGCAGAAGCCAATACAAGTAAAAGACTTTGAAGAAAGCTTTCTTCATGAGCAGCTTGTCAAACTGCTTTGAACCCAATCAGAGTAATAATTCCAAATTTTTCAAATGAGGGTTAGCAGGGATAAGATGGATTGCATTGACTTGAGCTGTGGAGCATTTTCATTGTTGAATGTTTAATTCTTTGTTGAAGGCTTAGTCCTTAAAAACTTGTTTTAAGGGCCATGTGTGAATGAAAACCTTTGTGCTGTCCAGTAACAACAAAGAGAAATCATGTGGCCAAGTGCTGTATCCAGGATAAGCTGTTCACCTGATCTTTCAAATATTTTCTTCTACTAATTCACATAAAGATGTCACTGACGGCTTAAACATTAAAGAAGCTTGACACGGAAATCTGGTGTCATATACAAGAGACACATGAAGCAAGAACATAGTCCTCTGTGGCCAGCAAAGACTTCTCTTGGTTTTCTCATGGGTCACAAAATAGTCACCTCTTGTTATTAGAAACCCGCTGATCTCACCCTGTACACTAAAACCCATTCATTTTTACCTGAAAGTTGAACCCAGTGATTCATTTGTACTGAAGTGTTCCAGTCCTTAGGTATTTTAAACATTCTATCCTATCAGCATAGATGTTGCCAGTAACCCAGATAAGCTTAACAGGAAAACCATGTCATATAACATGGAGAAAAATCTCTAGGGTTTTCCCAGTAATACAGGGGAAAAAATCCTTTTTGGGTCTCAAAAGTGGCAGTCAGTTTGAAATCTAATATATAAGGAAGGCAGCATCTAAGAAGGACTTTCCTCACCAGCATACTGCACCAGATGGTAGATAGCTGCACAAATCCCTGAGGCTCCAGAGAAGACTAGTTCCCTTATCTAAACACATCTGGCCAGTTGTGCATCAGGAAAACAAATGTTCCTGTGCATCCCTTTCAGGAAACCAGCTGAAGCCCCAAAGCATGAGATTTGGTTGGAATCATTGGCTTTGCACCACACTGAACTGTCAGGAGCACATGGAGGGCAGCCCGTGGTCGCCCGCTCTCCAGGGGGCTACGGAGAAAGGGTGCAGTCAGAACCATAGACTTAAGGGAACCTAGAATACGCTGCCACACCATCCTGCCCGGTCTCCTGTAACACAAAAGTTCTCTGATTTCTTAAAGAAGGAAGCTGTGTTAAAACTTTTTGTTTTGAAAAAAAATTATCTATCTCACAGATGTAGTGAATGTTTTGCTTTTTTTTAGGTCATTGTTTGCTATTTTATTATCAGTCTTTACCTGGTAAGAATTCTGTATCTGATTTAGGATTTTCATTTTCTTCCTAAAAATGCCTTTTCTTTGTCTTTAATTCTCATGGTGACTTTACTGTGAAAGCCACTGGACTTTGATTCCTTTAGTTTACATTTATATCACCCTCTGTTTTATAGTACAGACTAACCTTTTTATCCTCCCTTTACTCCATGCCTCTTGGTTTTGTTATAAACACTATGGATCGTTCATTTCCCAGGCGGTTCATGTACATGATCTTCTTGGATACCAAGCTTTTGATCTTTTCGGAGTTGTGAAGGGCCGTTTGATTATCTTTTGGATATGCCCTACTTAAGTTAAAGATCCCTGCATGTTTTCCTGAGTGTTCGGGAAACTAGTTTCATAATTAGAACATTATGTGCATTAAAATAATACATAAAGACAGGGGGTGGAGTGACAAAGGATATGGAAAAGGCTGAGGCACTCAATGTGTTCTTTGCCATGATCTTTACTGTAAGACTGGCCTTCAGGAATCCCAGAACCCTGAGATCGGTGGGAAATACACAAGTCCATGGGACCTGGTGGGATGGACCCATGAGTGCTGAGGGAGCTGGCCAATGTCATTGCAAGGCCACTGCTGATAATCTTTGAAAGGTCATGGAGACTGGGGGAGGTTCCTGAGGACTGGAAGAAAGCTATTGTCACTCGTATCTTCAGGAAGGGCAAGAAGGATTCAGAGAACTACAGGCTGGTCAGCCCCGCTTTGATCCCTGGGAAAGTGATGGAGCAAATAATCCTGTAAATCATTTCCAAACATATAAAGGACAAGAAGGTGACTGGGGAGAGGCATCATGGGTTTATGAAATGAAAGTCATGCTTCATCATGACATAATGTAACACCTTTCAACATAAAATGCTGCTGAAAAGTCTAGTGTTTTGGCTCCTCATTTCAACTTTGTTTCCTATTTCTTTATTTCCATCTTACTGATCAGAACCCAATTTTAATTCTAGATTTGATGTGAGCACTTAACCACTGAGCAGAAGCTCTCAAGCAATCTTTTCTGTCAACAGCTCACCCAAGGAAACACAATTGTCTCTGTGCTCTTTTCATTTAAAGGTTTGCTTTTGAGCTGGGTTGATAGTGTATAAGGAATTATGAGTATTGACATTGTTTCAAAAAGGTTCTGAAACATCTCTTGTAAAGCCATCAAACCAACTACTTGTGTCCTCACGCTCTGTTAGTAACATTGTCTATAAAGTATTTTTATGCTTTCTATCCATGCTAAGTAATTAAACCTGGGAGAAGCCGACTGATCTCGCTTTACAGTCTTAGTGGGGGTGCCACCATACTCGCAATATGGTTGCATGTGGTTACACACCTGGTGTGTTGTGACGTTTGCCATTTGGACTATCAGAATTGCCCAGTTTTAATCATCTTTTGTCATTAGGGAGTATGAAGGAATTATGTGTATACAGCTGTGTGGACAGCTGATCTGTCTGAAATTATCCTGTCTGGATATGTACCATTACACCAGTACAACCTGAAGGAAATGAAACAGTGACAAAGATAACAGCAATTCCAGAGGAACTGAGTTATGACCCCACCATCGTTGCTTGGGAAGTAGTGGCTTCCCTGTCTGCATCCTGACAAGAAGGGCAGCTTCTTCTCAAAGTGAAGCTTAGGGTGCTAAAGGAAAACCTTAAACCATTAGCACCTGTTGCCTCCAGATCTAGTAAAAAGATGGAGTTGAGTGATTTAGGAGGGACTGCCTTCACACCACTGGACAGAGAGGCAAGGCCACTTTTTGCAGCAAAATGCATGGAACAGGAATGCCAAAATGTATCTGCTAGCGAGCTTAAATGGAATGCAGTATAAGATACTGCTGCTGGTTCATGTCTGTTTCTCTAGGAGATGAAAAAAATGTTGGGAAATAATTCCAAGCATTGCAGCCTGCTTAGATCTGGAAGGTTAACAGTGTGAGCAGCTTTTGGTCCACAGACTAGCTTGAGGAATGATCGAGCTGCAGGTTCTTAATCCAGAGAAGGTCACGAAGAGGATACTTTGGGAGGACAGAGGACACTGAAGGCACAATTGGAGAAGGGTTATGGAAGAGGTAGCCAGAGGCAGTGTGATAGCTGGAGTGTAAGCCCTTTTGGGGTAGGGTCTGTGTTTTTATGTATGAATGTGGTGGCTAGCATGTTGGGAATGCAGGCTCCCTGCTGCCTGCCGAGTGTGAATTCAGTAGAATTTGCTAGGACTCACCATTCCCCCGTTAGCATCAACCAGTAAAATGTGCATACTTCTGTCACAGGACATAATCATAAAACAATGTTGTACAGACTCCCAATTTAGATCAGAACAGTGTCTGCTGAGATTGGGCACTTCTAGGAGATGAATCTTTCCTAATAATAGGGTGCTCATTTCTGCTGTGTTTTATTGAGTGCTAAGGTCAGAAGTAGGTGGCTTTACTTTCAATGTTATTCCAGTATGCCAGTTTTTGCAGTGAAAAGCTTCAATAATGCTGATGGTGTAAGTCTGCAAATTTCCAGTTTTTATTAGTAAACTAATGTCTGGAGGAAAAAAAAGGCCTAAAGAAAAAAGCTTTTTTCCAACTATATGCACAATATTTTATTTTGAGTAGGGTGTGCATTGGTGCTATTAATGCACTTATTAAGTTCTTCACTTTCATAAGATTTACAATTTCTGTGTAATAAAACACCAGTTTATAACATATTTTTTAATTTTCTTAGGAGAATATTTGACTCATTTTGTAATAAATCAGTAGTAAAGGGGAAGAGGGAGGAGCAAGATATTTTTGTTAGAAAATATACAGGTTAAAAAAAGCTGGCCAGCTCCATGCTTGACTGGTTACTGAAATGCTGGAAGAAATGTTACTAAGTGTGGAATTACATCATCTTTCCTCTATACACGAAAGGAGCCGAAGGAAATATCATTTGTCGTAAGGCTTACACTCCATAATCTGAAATGCCACTTTACTGCTAAGAGCAAAAGGGTGAAAAACCAAACAAACAAAAATCACACAAAAACCCCAAGAGCCTGAAGAAAGTAGTGGTGAACAATTCAAATTAAATCAGCTTTTTACTGAAGTAAAAAAAGGGGGAGGAGGAAAAAATCCTTCTGTTTATTTAATAATTACAGTTCCAAGAGAAAAAAAAAAGCAACAGTGCATCGAGAGAGGATTGTGGCCCATTAATGTTGCTTTTACATTTTATTCCTTGTCTCCACAGAAAGTTATGATTATTTATAAAATGTGAATATTGAATAATAAAAATTCAGTTAGTGCCTTTCTTTTCCTGCAGATCTAAATCTCGGTTCCTCGTCCAAGACTGCAAAACAGAGCTTAGCACAGGGGACTCCCACAGCACATAGGAAGGGAGAGGGGAGAGTAGCCTCCTCTCCCTCCAGACCCAAGGATCACGTAGTGATGTCCGTTTGCGTCACTGCAGTGGTGGCGGACCCTTGGTGGTGTGTGCTTACTCCTTGCTTTCTGAATGACGTGCTTTGCTGAGGGCTCGGAACAGCCGCAGACTCCATGAGCTGGAAGCTGGACCTCAGACACTGCCTCGAGGTAGCAGAAGCAAAGCCCCTGCTTAGCTGAGCCAAAGCAGGATTGATGGACTTTGTGCTAAGACTCACATTGTCCTGCTTTCCTTGGTGCAAACACTGTGTATTGGACTTTCTGCAGGCATGGAGCAAGGAAGAGATTCAACTTTCTCAAGCCTGGAGTAGACTAGAGGGAGGCAGCCACAGAAGCAATGGTTGTGCTTGTCTCAAAGGAACAGGCGAGATCTTTCTTGCTGCCAGATTTTCAGCAGTTGTATACATTTCTGTTATGGACAAATGCAGATATTTTGTGAATCAGAGCTAAACATGTAGCTTTAGAGTGAAAAAGTAGATTGAGCCTTCCATGGTTTCTTGACCTCCAGTGAACAAAAACAAACTAATCAAATTGTTACCTAGATAGGGGTTTAGTTAGTATTTCCACTGGGCAGTTAATGTGAATTGCTCCTGTTATGAACCGCCTGCGGGGTTTTCAGGCGAATAAGGTCAAGCATGTTCAAAGTAGACAGTACAGAGTTGAAACTTGCCAGTGGTTCTTGCTGGAGCTTCATGCTTTTTGGAATAGTGAAATGGCACTCACAGAGTGAAACTGAGGCTTTTTACTTTTTTAAAGAGAAAGCAAACCTGTCTATGAAAGCAAAATAAATGAGCTTCAGTGTCAATCAGGCTGAGGTTGGAACAAGAGTAGAACACAGCACCTTTCTTGCCATCCATGATATCGGTACTTGAGAATATGCCTCTGGTGGACCTCACAGTTGGCTATGACTCATAAATCCATAACAGTTCATGACTTGCTAGCAGAGGGGCTGTTTTTCTCCACATGTGGACCTCACAGATGGCTGTGACTCATAAATCCATAACAGTTTGAGAGATGCAAACTGAGGGGCCGTTTATCTCCGTGTTGTACTCTCCCCTTGCACACACTAGAGATATTTCCAACCAATACACCCTTGTTTTGTAAGGCAGGAACTTGGTGGCAGGCTGGTCAGAAGTGTGCTGCAGCCCACTCGAATGCCTAATATTTCAGTGTCTTTTAATTTAAAACTGTAATGAACCTTTAGACCTCAGAGTTCACTTTCTCTTGGCCTGAAATAGTTAATTCCTTAAACTACTGCTCATGTTACAAAGCTGATTTGCAGGCATTTGATATTGCTTCGAGAATGTGCTTTCAGCATAGAGAGACTTCTGAGTTTGTAAGAATTTTTGCGGTTTCACTCTTTTGTTGTTTATGGCAGAGCAGCTAAGAGATGAGGATAAGTATATTTTATAGTGTTCAACCTGAAATATATAAATAATGAAGCAGAGGTCTAGTGTCAGTACTGAGCATTAAAGGAAAAAAAAAAATCAGTGGAAAGTACTGTACTTCCCCCCGGCCCCCGAAGTACTTTACTGCTCTCCTAAAACAGCATATAGAAAACTGTAATTAGCCAGTCAAAATATACAGTCAGATTACTAATGAAACCCTCATTTGGGACTAAATCCTGGTCCGGCTGACGGCACTGGAAACAAAGGATGCAGAGAACCTCGTCTGAAGTGCTGAGCGCCTTTGAGGACTGGGCCTCCCTTTCCAGAAAACTGGAGAGATGTATTTGAGATTCGCCTGCAGAGGAAGTTTTGGCAGGACAACACAGTGATGGCACCATTCAGAAGGACTGTCTTGGATGGAAATAGCAGTTGCTCTGATTACAGCTTCCCTTCCTTCTTCCAGGTGTGTCTGCACAGCTGACCAGCACTCGTCTCCGTCGGAACACCTCCGTGGGCACCCCATTCTGGATGGCTCCAGAGGTTAGATTCATGTTTCAAAACATTTTGTCACTGGCATTCAGGCTGCCGCATTCTGCATTTCTGCTTGCTCTTTGTCTCTCTTCCTGACCGCTGGACCTTTATCAAATGAAATAGCAATGTCCTTTAAAACAGTGTTTTAAACCTTTTTCCTTACATGTTTGCAAGGATGAAGTTAAAATGGAGTTTATGATGGAAATTACAAGGTTGGAGCCAGAGAGCAAGATGTTGAATTGCTTACTAAAATGTTAAAGAGGGGGGAGTACTACCACTAATCCTTTCCAGCCTTCCAAGCTCTGAAACTGTAGGTATCTCATCTCCCCGTGGATGGAAGGAGCCCAGGGTGGTACTGTGATGCATTATAGCTTTAGTTTTGGATTTCTACATCTGGAAAGTTTTTAGTGCTATGTATTCATAGCTGACAGCAAGAAGGGTTATTGTGAATATAGAAGGAAGAGGTGGTTGTAAATATATAAGATGTACTATGTATCTTTGGTGTTTTTTCCTTTCTGAAATGGAAACATGCAAAGATACATTTTAAGCTGAGGCAGGAAAATATTTTGTTCTGAATAAGCCTATGTACTTACACTATTTGCACGCACACAAACAGATGCATATACATCTATTTATACACATGAAACTACTCTGTTTATACACACGTATTTTTATAAACATAGTCTGTTTATACAAATTGGTCTAGCCATGTAGCTAATGGGACACACAGTGGTTTAGACCTGTAGCTAATGGGATGAAAAATTCTAGATGGATCCAGCATTGTGGATGAGCTGAAATGTATATGAAATTAAATACATTTGCTGTAATCGAGTCGCAAAAACATTGTCAAGAAATTAGCTTGATCTTGATGTTGGCTGATTTGGCTGAATAAGGACCCAGTAGCAGACAGTGAATTCAATTTCTGCTTCCCTGCTTGTTTCAGTTCATAGAGAGAGCAGTATAGCTCCAATAGTTATTTTTTAGGAGTAATCCGTAGAAAAGAGATTTAGGGTTGCTGAGTTTCCTGCTGCTTCCCTCAGCCATGGGATGCAGTTTACCACTTTCAGCTGGAAAAGCTAAGGATTTGCACCCTTTTGTCAGATCAGGGAATATCTGGTCAGAGAACCTGGTGTTCACAGACAGCTGCTTTCTCTAGTTTAAGCATTACATTTTGTCAGCAATAGGATTCTTCAGCTTGCTAAATATGTGCAAGTCTGTTTATTTCACCCAGTATCTCCATCCTGTAAGAGATCTGCCCAGCTGTGAGTGTACTCTTAAATTCAGACATTTGACTATCCAGTGACCATCCCAGTCTTTTCCTCCAACAGGTGATTGCCTGTGAGCAGCAGCTAGACAGCTCGTATGATGCCAGATGTGATGCATGGTCACTGGGAATTACTGCAATAGAGCTGGGAGATGGAGATCCACCCCTTGCTGATTTGCACCCTATGAGGGCACTCTTCAAAATACCAAGGTAATATCTTGCAGTGTTTAATTCTTGCCACGTTAGACTGAACTTCTTGCTTAACTGTTACTTTTGTCAAATTTAGACTGTATAATTATGTGGAGTTTCTTCATATTATTTGTACTAGTTTGAGCTTAGAAAGACTTTGTCCAGCTGTATTTTCTGCAGGTTCTGCTTCAACCATGTGCACACACTGACAAGTTCAGACGTGGCTGTGGCTATATTTGAGAAAAAGCCAGAAGGCCGCCTACTGAGCGGACTGCTGCCCCGTATACATGAGCGCAGGACTTAGCCGAGTCCTGTATATTCTATTACAAAGAATGACTTATGATAGAAATATGGAGCCTGAGTGTGCCACTGCAGTGAACAGGCCCCAGACCTGTCCTCAAGAGTTATTTCATGTCCTTTGAAGCAAAGTATTGTTCCACCACTCACATGCATTTGGGCTGCAACTTTTCATCATCTTGTGCTGCTCCTGGCAGTTCCAGCGTTGCTGTCTTTGGGCAGTGCAAATAGCAACTTCTTTCGTGTATTCTTTGAAGCTGGAGATAAAAGTACCCAAAGTGCCACTTAGCATTTCAAAGAACATGAATATCAAAGTCCCTAGGGGATGATGATACAGCAGTTTGTGGATTTCGCTCTAACAGTTGGAGCAGTACCATAACAGTTGAGACCACATATTGAGACCACATAGTATACATGAGTGCTTCAAGTCCTTTTCAGCCAAGTCACCCAAATGAGTTTAAATTACCTTCAGCTTTAAGAAATCTTGGCTGACTTGGCATTGAAGCAGAGCATGAATGCTCTTCTCACCTTTACTTGCTATGGGAATAGCAGTTACAAACTGCTGCCGTCAGTCATTTCAGCTAGGCCTTAAAAAAACCATCTGGCTTATACCCTTACAAATGCTGGGCACCTTTCTGCCCTGGGCAAATATCAGATCGATACCCTTTCATTCCATTAAGTAAAATCTGGAAGACATCGAGTAAACATTAAGCAGCACTTAAAGAAAAGCAGTTATGATGCTTGGTTGAAAAGAGACAGAAAACTCACCTCGTCTATAGGTCATTCCTCTTCATGACTATACTCAGTGAAAATGGCACCTCTGTTTGAATGGAAGAAGACTGTTAAAAC
>Ga0065711_1034177_pt1 | contig 24194 bp, 9 predicted proteins | sample Hoacrofraction12_FD_59098 | JGI IMG/M metagenome (GOLD analysis project Ga0065711, IMG submission 59098) | Hoatzin crop microbial communities from Cojedes, Venezuela - Epithelial fraction 12 v2 (version 2) | ecosystem: Host-associated > Birds > Digestive system > Esophagus > Crop | place... | reverse complement strand
CCTGTGCGGCCTGCTGTAGGTGACCCTGCTTCGGCAGGGGGGTTGGACTAGATGACCCACAGAGGTCCCTTCCAACCCCTACTATTCTGTGATTCTGTGATTCTGTGAATAATGTTTAGAAAAGAGATGAGAGTTTGATGACTTCTCCGCTTCTGCATAAAGATGTTCTGGTTAGGCTGGTGATCAGTTTCCTCCATGTTCACCATAAGCAGGACAAGAAATAGCCATTTCAGTCTGAAGCCATGAACATTTAGCTGAGAAATTGGGAAAAGGTTTCCTAGCTGTAAGGACAGAGAAGCACAAGTCCAACCTAGATAAGAAGGTGGTGGAATTCTCATCACAAAAGGGATTTTGCCTCAGACTAGACAGGCAGATGATTGTTAGGGAAGGTTCAGGTGTATGTGAACTCAGCTCAGTCACAACATTATTTTCTAAGGCAGAAAAAAATGTCAGCTGAGTTACCATAACACAAATTTCTCTTATAACATTCTTCTTCAGAATGTTGCTGTTTCTAAAGAAAAAACTCCTTCTGAAAAGTTGTGATTATCTGAATATTTCTCAATTATAAGAATGTCTATTTTAGGAGCATTCTACACAGAATAATGTTTCAATTTTCGATTTTCTATAATTTAACCATTGGTCTTTTCCACTGTCATCACACAGTGAAATTGACTTTCACACAACTAATTAATGGCATTTTTGTGACATGCACAGGATAGTATAGTTCAGGCTGTACATTTTACAATGGTATGCTTCCTATTGTAGTGGGTTGACCTTGGCTGGATGCCAGGTGCCCACCAAGTCACTCTATCACTCTCCTCCTCAGCAGGACAGGGAGAGAGAAAATAAGATGGAAAAGAATTCATGGGTCAAGATAAAGGCAGTTTAATAAAGCAAAAGCAAAGCTGTATGGGGAAGCAAATGAAATCAAAAGATTTATTCTCTACTTCCCATCAGCAGGTGATGTCCAGCCACTTCTTGGGAAGTAGGGCTTCAGTACGTGTAGCGGCTGCTCTGGAAGACAAATGTCATAATAAGGAATGCCCCCCCTCCTCTTAGCTTTTATTGCTGAGCAGATGTCATATGGTATTCAATATCCCTTTGGTCAGTTTGTGTCAGCTGTCCTGGCTATATCCCCTCCCAAGATCTTGCCCATCCTAAGCCTACTGGGTGAGGAGGGGAAACGTTGGAAAGACAGCCTTGATGCTGTGCAAACACTGCTCAGCAGCAGCCAAAACACTGGTATGTTATCAACACCTTTCTAGCTGCCAATAAAAAGCACAGCAGTGTGAGGGCTGCTATGGGGAAAATTAACATGATCTCAGCCAGACCCAATACACCTATTTACCGGAACTCTTTGGAGATCAAGAGACCACAGACCACTTGGTCACTGATGTCACCTCTGAACCTCTTCTCTTTCAACAAAATTTTAAAGACTTTCCACACATTACAGAGTTGGGCTCAAAGTTCCAATATATTTTATACATACTCATGACTAAATCGTGCATATTCTCACTTGTTTCACAAAATAGGTTTTATTCTGGTTTGATTATCCTGTCTGTGAAATAAGAGAAAAATGTATACAACATGTCAGAAGGATCAATAAGAGTCTTGTTTGGGGTAATATTTGTAATGATAAGGTGAGTGTAAAATAACAAATAGCAGAAGACAGCTGGACAGAATAGTTTATATCCCTTAGCCTAATAAAGACTTGAACTACGGTGTATTTGATAAATAGTCTTTCATGTGATAGCCATAAAAGAACACATACCTTTCTAATCCATAGTGATAACACAGGAGTTAGATAAAAATGAACAGAGATGATATTCAATAAGCCCATGTACATTTCTATCACAGTGTGAGATACTTTGGCTGTGAAAATAAAGGTGTTATTTTTCCGCTGTTGAAATAATACAGAATCAATGAGAGGCAACTGTGAGCCTCAATGGCATCAAGGGGCTTCTGTTGACACTCACAAACCAAATAAGCAGAGCTCTGCTGGATTGAGATGTCACCAGAAACCCCAAGATGGCATTACAGCCTTGTTTTTCTAAGTTGTGTTTTTTTGCAATAAACACATCCAACTGCCTTTTTATTTTAATTAAAAACTAATTTTTTACATTTCTTTCCATTTTTCCTCCTCATCTTTTTTTTCAGGTTATCTGCCCTGCTCTACCTGCCTTCCTCCACCCCATTCTCCTACCTTCTGCCCCAGCCATCCTCTTTTTGCCTTTCTCATTTACCTTCTTTCTTCCCTCATTCTCTGACTCCCCAAATCAAAACATTTCTGGAATGGGTGACTTTGCTCAGTGTGTTAGCAGCGCTCCCTAATGTCATTTCACCAGCACAAACCGCTCCTTCAGCACTGTGGACAGACTATCCTATTAAGCCAAAAGAAATGTCACTCATGTACCACTCGTTATTTGTATAGAACAAGAGACTTCAAGTAGCTCCTGACGTAGCAATATAAAATAGCTTTCATTTCAGAGCTAATAATACCTGACACTTGCACAGAGACTTCTATTCGATGTTCTCAAACCATTTTGCAGGCATTAATGAATTATGCCTCACAAGTGTGCTCTGACAAACAGGCTATTCCCATTTCACAGATGGAGATAACTGAGGAGGAAAGAATGGGGTAATTTGTTATTACAATGTCTCTTAGGGCCCAATTCTTCACCGTTGTATTTAAAGAGTTTCTATCACTGGCTTCAAGCCAACAGTGAGTAAATAACACTAAAGAGCACTCAGATGTTCCAAGCCTTAGTCCTTTAATAAGAGATCCCTTCTCTTTACACAGCAGAGTATGTTCTCCTTGTAAACTGGTGTATAGACACCTTTGGAGACATTTTATTTCATGATTCTAATTCATAAGTTACTAAGAAAAAGAAGATTTTGTTCTAAATTGCTCTACCATCGCAAATTAAACCCAGCTAACCCACCTTTTAATTCCTTATAAGCCTTTGACGGCAGGGTATTCTTGAGGGGGAGCATTTCTTAAAATGTGACAGGAAAAGTGTATTCTGTTATTAAAAAAATAAAGTGTGACCAGAAATTTGTCTTTCAGCATCATGAAAACCAGCTACGATGACAAAATAAGAGGATAGTGGGCAGACAGCCCTTACAAAATGCATGTTAAAGAATTTGGATAGACTGGTAACTACAAATTGCTTAAATCAACAGTTAAAATTACAAGTGTGTGCAGTGTTACTCACTGTTCCTGAGCTGTGCTTATCAGAATTGACTGATCTCATGAGATGTGACAAAAAGATGTCACTCATCCTCTATAACGGTCAGTTCTTTGCAGTATTTTTCGAAAGTTTCTGCTTGTTTGACAGATTTCTAGAAAAAAAAACCAACATGAAAATACATTTAGATATATTTTTGTATAGCGTATATAGATACAAAAAGGGGCACCAACTATTGGTGTGAAAGGCCAAGGAAGATCAGAGCCACAGGTGGGGCCATCAAGCAAAATGTCTTTAAAACAAGTAAGTTTTCACTATGTTCATATGCACAATTTAAGGCAGGATAAACATGCAGGATTCCTTACAGAACAGGGAGAAGATGGTTGGTCAGAAAAAAATTTGTTTGCTATTAAAGAAAACCTGTTTAATTACAATTGCTCTTGAGCAAAGACGAAAAAGCAAATAGTTGCTCCAGTTTCTGAAACTAAGCACAGTAGGAAAAAATGAAGACTCTTGCACAGTATTTTTTTTGTTTTGTTTTGTTTTTTAGAAATCCTGGTTGCTGAAGAGCCAAGGAAGCATAAGAAAATAAGTTTGCATAGAGGGCTGAGGTAGTCATGGGGTATTGCAGAACTGAGTGAATAATTGCGTGGGATGCTAGAGCAGTGGAGCAGAACCAGACAGCCGGGTTATTCTGAGAGGCAAAGACAGCAGGAGGAAGTTAGTTTTGTTGGTCTGGGAAATCAGATGCAAGGTACAAAGAGAGACAAGAAAGCGAAAAAAAAATTAATCAGCTAGGCTGAGTAAGCACTCATCCTATTTGCTACAGGGGAGCAAAGGAGGATCACTGGAGTGAGAACAAGCGGAGCTGCACTGGACTAGGCACTTCTGGCAGTTGAAGAACGTAATGTGTTCCTTGATTTTTAACGGTGTCATTATGCTTGTGACATATAAACCCACCTCATTTAGGAAGGGAATTTATCTCCTGTTGTTTGTGGGCAACACCTTGAAGGCAATGCTGACTGAATCATTCCTGTTATGACACAGTCTATAGCTTGTCTTACACTTAGCTAGTTCCCCGCAAATATGAGGTGCTATGACACATTACGTATAAATAACCCATCAAAATAAAACCATTGTCTCTAGTACCAGCCCACAAGCAAACCTCCATATGAAGCACATCCAACTCAAATACACCCAGCCATAAACACTACAAATATAAATATAAATACAAATACAAATGTAAGTATAGGGGATCTAATGCTATTTGCAATGCTTTTGTGTTTCCCATCTATCTACAGGAACATCCCCATCCAAATTCCAAGCTAGAAGTTGGAAAGCAAATATGCCTGCATGTATGTAAGATGTATGTGAAAACCTAGGGGTACTCAGGTCCCCACTCCTAATTTCTCCCAAATCTGGCAGCTAGCAGGAAAACTGCCCTTCTCTTTAGAGCTTATGAACTGGGATTTATAGACAACTGCCTAACTACAACATCCAGCTGCTGCTTTTGAAATAAAAGAACAGGTCTGTGATTTGTTACAAGCTACCTATGTACATAAAAGGTACCCCCACACATTCTGCTGGTGATGGATTCTTTACAGAACATTGCTTTGAAATCAGCCTCCATGCTAAAATTAGATAGTTGCTACAAAACCAGTATCATTTTGGTTCCACATCTGCACATCAGCCATCAGAATGGAGCCCATGTTTCAGTGGACTTCTGGACATCATCAAAACAACCACGTTGTGCAACAGCAACAGTAAGAGAGTTGGGATCATAAAGTACGCATTCCGCTATACAGAAGACTGCCAGCCACAGCCGTGATTTGGAGGCAGCAACACGCACTTTCAGAATTGTCTTCATACATGGTCATATGAGAAACAGAACCAACTGACAGAAAACTTCACAGGGAACTGGTGGACAATTATAGTGGCCATTTATTAGCATAACATTTAAGCTCACCAGAAGTACAGTGCCCATAACGCTTATTACTTTAGCCTGGTAATGTACAAGGGCAATAACTTTGAATTTTTTTTTTCTTTTTTGGTGATGAGATCCATGCTCAGCTAAAGTTATGCCCCTGATGGTCCCAAAGGCAAAGTGACGGTTAGGCACATAATGAGTGCTTTGAACAAATGTCCGTGGGTAAATCCAGCAAATGGAAATGAAAATCCTTTTTTCAGTTCCTGCAACTTTCCAATTCCAGGAAGCTAAAACCAAGAGATATCTGCTTTGTTTCATAACATCCAATTATGCAACTACTACTATTTCTGGAGATACTGGCCTGTGAGAATGACTCTTTCAGTACGAAGGAACCAAACAAAAAATACTCAAACAATAAAACTTTGATATTTATGCATGAGAAGATTTTTGAACCACTCAGTGAGTCATTTTATAGAGCAATTAACTTTCCTTTTTATGTAGATATTTTTTCTTCGTCTGCCACCTTTTTAATAGTCCTTTGCATAAATTGGTAAAATAATTTCTCATTCCCTCAGAAACAACAGCTGCATTGTGAACTCCTGAATTGGCATGTCTTTGGAATATATTATAATAATTCAGAAACTGCTGCCATTTCTGTCAAACTTTCATTCATACGAAGGTTGCTTCAAACTCCCATCCTCCCTCCCCCTTTCACTGCTATTGCTGATCTCAGTTAGATTGTCCAGCCACTCCCCCTTCTCTTCCAACTCCCTCTCCCGCCTCCAGTCTCAGCCCTCTCTCTCTCAAGCTCTTGACACAAATCTCCTTCCCTTGTGCCTCCCTAGGTCTGGCTCTCTGTAGCCTTCTCAGTCGAATTAGACACAAATGACTTGACTTGACTTCCAAAGCCCTTTGTGGCCTATCTGCTCACCACTGACCCTCTCATGTTCAATATCAAAAGGTCAGTGCTTGCTTCCAATTAGTCTATGAGCCAAGGCACCTTTCTCTGACTGTAACGCTTTCAAACAAGCCCAGTCATGCTCTTTCCTCTGTTGCCCCTCACACTTGGGGAAGGAATTGCCTATCAGTATCTCAAAGCCTTCACGTTCTGCCTTTTTAGATCCTCCCTCAGATCTTCATTTTGCCTTCAGAAACCGCAGCAAGATGAACCAGGCTGTTCGTGTGCCAGGGCAACGCTAACCAACACAACAGGAGGGCTTCCTAGGGGCCCTCCCTTATTTGTACCTCACTCGTGTCAGTCCTCTACAGGCAAATGCAATTTTTGTTTGCCCTGTTTTGCAGCACCTTGCTGGGGGAGCTGTGGCTCCTAACTTGAACTTGTGGGTCCTGCAAAGACGCAAAAAATAACGAACAAGAGAAGCCATAATAAGGAAAGCACAGATCCTTGCTTTCTAGGGCCCACACTTAGCCACTGCAAAGCTCACATCAGTTGAAAGTTGCTACCGAATGAAAAGCCCTGGTCTGTCACAACTTCAGGGTGGACCATTCTTCTTTCAGATGCAGCTGCGAAGTCTGGCAAAACTATACACTGCTCATGTGGTTCTACTGTAGCTAAAGTTGGGTAGAATTCCACAGATCTGGCAAAAAGTTTGTTTTCTTGATCAGTTTCAGAGCCCTGCCCCAACTACTAAAAATTTTCACATTCTGAAAGAAACAGTCACCAGTGTACTTTAACTTCCGCAAATTCACCCACCTTGTCTCAGCGTTTCTGTTGAAAATACCTGCACTGCTTTGGTTGCAGTTTTCCCAAAATTTCAGACCAAGGTATACACAGGAAAAATTCATTCTGATAAAGGTTATGAGTAATCGAAATTCTACTAAGTATCTGAAATTCATTCATATGAATAACTGAAAACACAGCCATTCAATGGGAAGTTTAAGGCAAACTGATAGATGATGCTCCCAGTTCCATTATTATAAACATAGTGGTTTATTATGAAGATAATTGTGGGTTGTTCAAGGGGAGGATGGAGATGTGTGTGTGGGAAGTAGCAGAAAGGAGGTAGCCAAGTGAGTAGACTGTAGGTGAATAGCTGAATGGCTTAACTGTTAATTTCATTGTTTTTTATGATTTACATTAGTATGCAGAGAAGTGGGATCTAACTCTAAGAGCTTTTCTGAACAGGAAAAAATCACACATAATGTCTACATAACCATGTGAAATACAGAAAACCTACATATAGCATTACGTAATTTACTTGAAAGTTGTAGCTTGTTGACAGAAAGGCCCTGCTGTGTTTCACAACCTGGGAATGTAGCTTTCATGAAGCAAATTATTCTTCAAGAAATGAGTAACAATGCCATTTGCTTCATACCTCTGACACAATATTTAGCTCTGTCATTTAAATATAATTGCTCTATTTTTACAATGTTAGTGCTATTGATAAATGCAGATTGCAAGGAATAAGTAAATTGTCTTATAGTGATAAAGTGATTGTTTATTAAAAAAATAAGAAAGCTGACACTTATTCCACATTCTAGATCTTAAAAAAAATGTTGCCATTATTATGGTAGCTTAGTTATGGTAATGGTTCAAGGTTTTTGTGGTTGAGTATTTTAATACTCCAGTGTAATCTACTCCAGTCATCCTTGACAGAGAATAAAGATGGGTTTTCAAGGATCACAGCTTTCAAGCTGTGTGGAAATGCCCATTTTCCGTCTTGAGAGTAATCACATACACACACAGAGAAAAAGACAATGATATTTTGAGTGGTATTCATAAACTGAATCTAGGACAAAGTGCATGTTTCTGCCAAAACCCATTTTTTTCATGGCTAAATCCACTGTGTACCCAGAAATTCCACAGTGCTAGTAAAATTGCCATCTTTAATGGACATTTCATCCCTTTGGCAATCACAACCACAACCTTTAACACTGACATGAAGCCATCAGTTAAAAGCAGCTTGTCCAGTGAATATGAAATTTATACTGCTCTACAAAGTTGGAAGAAAAAAGAATCCCAAACCCTCTAGCACCTGTTTCATGAGTAGTATGTTAATACACGTATATATATTTATAAATAGATATAAAATGTGAAGACTTTTGGCTCCACAGCTTACATCCTCTCCTCTGTGGTGAAATTCTTTCCACACCTGCCTGAAATGTTTGACCTCATCTTCGTCAGTCTTCAAATGGCAATACAGCCTTGACCTCTGAGTTCAGACAACCATTCCTGATGGGCTGGAAGCAGGAACCTGCATTTATGACATCTCAGCCAGCTACACTCTCCAGACCAGTTAAATATGGTGCTCATTTTGGTGCAGAGGGTAAAGATCTGATGAGATCAGGCAGCAGAAGATTCTGCAGCAGCGGCCAGAGGCCCAAAATTTCTTTTTCCCTAGTCATATAATGTTCTCTAGAATACTTCTTTCTCTGCTTCTCCCTGAGCTCATGAGGACTCAGTGCTATCTGAGGAGGATGGTTCGTTCTGGCATTGGGATACAACTTGGGCCTTATAGATGAGGAAACTGGAAATTCTGCTAATATCTATGCCTGCTCTATGTTCCACAGAAAGACTGAATTGGCTTTAAAGTAATGAAGTAAAATATATAAAATATACCTTTTTTTTTTACAGTTATTCAGAACATGTTTTCAAGCTTCTCTCTGTAGCCATGGAAGCAATAAAATTATTAGAAAGATAGAAAAAGAGAGTGATATAAAAAGAAAGAAAAGAAGGAAGGAAAAGGAAAAACAAGCAAAGAGAAAGAGAAAAAGCTAAAATTTCTAAGCAATCCCTTGATTCTAGGAATCAAGACTTTAAGAAGAACCTAGATGACAAATGTCACAAATCTCAGTATCACAAAATCCAATAAAGTCGTAAGAATTTACAATCTTGATTCATCCTGGTATGTTCAAAGCCCAGCATGTGGATCATTTTGTTCCCACGCTGTGCATAATGTGTAAATTTTGCCTTACTCTCTACTCTTAAGTTTCAGAAGGACTCAGCAGAAATAAAATTGAACAAATCTAAGAGAGATCCTCTTAACCTAGGAATACATTTCACAAATTGTTTTGCATTGCTGCATTATTAGCAAAATTCAAACTATTCAGCTTTGATATTTAGCATCATTCAAACTATTCAGCTTTTGCTTGAAGCTCTTACTAACAGACAATCTGAAATAACACAATATTTTGTGTTATTTCAGAACAGATAGTTCCAAATAACACAATATTGGAGAAGGGGGGAAAACCATATTAACACATGAAAGAAGTAACATAAGCTTAATCAAGTAACTCTACCTTCTCAATGACACTGCTGCTGACAGTACCCAAGGCTCCCAGATGCCACGCATGAGTCAGTCAATGGCTGTGCAGTTCACCAGGATTGGAAACTTGTTTTTATTTTAAAACTCATACAATCAGGAGAGTCTTTTGGCTGTGTTGTGGGGATTTTTCCCCCGATATCAGATCGGCATTTCAGGAGTTTATCTTGCTTTCACAGAATTTTATCTGAATGAAAAAACACATTTCCTTAGTCAGAACAATTTAGACATGAAATTGTTTGGGTTTCTATTTAAAAAAAAAACCTGAAATTAACTTTAACTGTATTTAACAGTTTAAAAAGCTGAAATATCAGTATTTCACTTTGCTCAACAAAACATTTCCTTTAATGTGTAAATTTACTAACATACACGGGAAAGCATATATGTAAAAGTATGTATGTATGTAAGTATCTATAAAAAACAGTTACTGCCTTGTCAAAAAGTCCTTCAAAATAAGTCCTTTCCAAATGCTACCAGAGAACAGAGGAACCCTTACTTTTAAAAAGTGAGCCTTGAAAGAAAAGTGTCAGGAGACAATATACTAAAAATTAGCACACATGCTCCACCAGAAACTTGCTTTTTGTTTTTACCTGCTGCTTTCCTATGTGAATGTTAAGCAGTTATGCTGACAAAATCAAGATCATTTTAGCAGGTCTTACAGGCTCTGGTAGTATTGTGTATTGTCAGTTCAATTATTTTAAGTCAAAATTCAGTCATATTTATGACATGCTGTCAGTCTATTTTGTGTTCATCATAAGATATTGGTGCAATTTTATCCATCTGAGACTATGATCTAGTCATAAATACTTCATGACTCTACTATCCAGACCAATCCATGATGCACCCAAGCATGTGCACAGCTGGATACAAATATACACAACACACAGCATAAGGAGAAACAATAGAAAGGTACAGCTCTAAAAATTAATGCAAGTTAAATAGATCTGAAATAAAAAAGAGCACATTTTACAAAGTAATTAAAAATTACATTTTAGAGAGTAATCTCAGACGCGTTGTGAAGGGTTGGTGCTCATTTAAAAATCATTCACTTTTTTTCACGTTTGTCAGCTCCTTCTGGTTACCAAACCAGTGCCTAGGCAATTCCAGCAGCCTCTCTGCTGGAAGCTGGATGCTGTTGCATTCAGATTTAGCATCGTCTGGTCAGTACCCACTCCCTCACAAAATAGGAGCTGTTCATTATTTCTCCTTCCTTTAGTGCAAAATAATGGCCCTAACTTTAAGCACAAGTAGGTATATTCTACCCTCCATTTCAGTACGAATGATGTGACTCTGCCTAACTATGTGGCAGGGAACAGATCTGCTTTTCTTTTTCTTGCTTCTTCAGGGTAAAAGTGGGAATCATGAGGCTTTCTGTAGGATTATGAAAAAGTCCTCTGAAGATTTTCCTCATCTCTGACCCTGCGTGAGTCACTTTGGAACACCAGAATACAGCTTCACGACCAGACTTACATTCCTTGCGCAGTACACACCTTATTTTCTCACTTAGGCATCTCCTGTAAATACTTAAACACTCAGTCACATGAAATTAACCTGTTGGAAAGGGCTGGATCACACTTAAAACTAGGTCAAGTATAGATCACAGAAACATAGCAGTGGATCAAACGACATCCAGCTGGTGAAGCTTTGTGGAACTCTACAAGAGGCCAGAACTCAAAATGTCTCACTTTTGTTATGTTTTGCTTTCTCTATTTCAGGAAATTCACATAAATAACATGAGAACCTACCACTACTTTCTTTTACCTTTTGAAAACAGGCATGGTTCCTGCATGTCATCTGAAGAATTCCTGTATAAAGGTCAGTGCTTGGAGAATCTGATGGTGAACAGGACAGCAAAGATTACAGAGTTATCCAAAGCTATCCATCATCTGAATAAAGGGAAAGCAGCAGGTATTGATCAGTTCTCTGGAGAAATGCTGAAAAGGGGTGGGAAGGTCAAAACAGGGAGGTTACACTATCTTGGAAAGGAATGAAATCAACATCAAATGACAGAGGCAAGACAACAAATTCTCAATGTACTATGCACAGCATGTATATTGTAACACAGCTGAAGGGAAATTTTACAAAGTGCACAAACACACAAATACACTGTGGAAATATATACTGTATGTCAAAAAGATGAGGCATAGGAATGCCAAAATATGACTTAGGACAAGGCAGAGGGAAAATAGTGAAAATCTGACACAGCCATTAATGTAAAAGCCAGCTGTACCTGGGACCTGCTCATTGCAGATCTGCAATTTCTACTAGTTATCAAACAGGATTTGTCAGAGAACAAAACCTGAATATACAAATATTGTATCTAAAGCAGATGAGAATTGTGGAAATAATTGCTGAAAGACAAAGAAACACACTCCTTAAGGCACACACGCTTCTCACTTTACAAAACCTTTTCCTCCATTTGTGAACTGTGGCCGAGCACCTTTTCCTTGGTACCTGACCGAAAACTGCTGAGGCTGCAGACTTTTGGTTCTAGCTACCTCTATTCAGCCCAGCACAACACAGAAAAGTATATCAGAAATTGGCTGTTATGCGAGTGTGCCCTACCATGCAAGTTCTACTGCCGTAAATGCTGTACTATCTGGTTCAAGTGGGAGCCTAATGCTATGACATGTCACAAATCAAAGAATTAATTTGAAAGGAAACGTCCAACTGCAAAGCAGAGATAATCAAACAAACAGTTGAAAAATGGCTTCAACCAGGCTGGAAATCTTGAGGAAGTATTTTGGTAAAAAATATGAAGCATGGGGTTATGCTTAAAACCACATGAAAGAAGCTATGCTTATGTTCTTTTTCAATTAAACAGTATTTCAAAGACCACATGCTACTCAAAAGCCTGAAAAATTTAATATAAAATTATTTCTACAAAAAAACAGGAAATTCTATGCCTGCAACATTAACTCATCTGAATTTTATTTCCTCCTATCTTTAAAGGAAAATGAACCATGAAGAATCCCATTTATTCCCATGACTAACGAATTACAAACATTAAGTTTGGTCCAGTCATCTGTATCTTCACTTATGCCAACAACATGGGTGAATAAGCATTTGGCAGAAATTCTAGGTTACTCTATATGTTAAATTATTGTTTTACAACTGAACACCTACTGGGAGAATTGTAACAAATAGGTGAAGCATTTTCCACTGAACACTCTCTTCAGCATCATCTCATAGTGACTCTCACCATGATTCTAACTGGCAAAATAAATCTGGTTGGTGGAAACAGAGCCACCTAAAACCAAGCTAACATTTCTTTTCCTTGGTTTCATTCTCCAGTCCAGGAAAAAAAAAAATGTTGTGCACATTTGTTCCATGCTAAAAGCCCAGGAAAGGGCATTCCCACACACACCCATACAGGATGCACAAATACCATGCCAAAAGTGTTCGGATTGCTTTCAGCAACACAGTAGTATAAATAATGTGAGACTGTATGTGCTTTCAAAATACTCTGGATTGAGTTTTTTTCTCCTTTACGTTGCCTTTACACTTCTGTAACTCACTCTAATTCAGTGCATTTACACTAACAAGGTAGAAGTAGTCCCATGTATCTGCTCACTTCCTTCATAAAAGTATGTTTTTATTACTGCCAGCAATACAGTCAGAGGTGGTTGTGTTCAACTCACTCTACTTCACCCCAAATGTCAAATTTGTCATTTGTAAATCTGCCAAATTATATCCTACAACTTTCAGAAGTATGCTAGGGAATGCATCAGCACTTGTTACTTTGGAAACATTGGAGTTGTGTTGGAACTTGGAGATGAGAAAGAAGACTATTACTTTCCCAGGATCTTTGGGAAGCATAGTCAAAAAGACAGAAAACGGCCCTCAACTCATATAGCTTTCTGGCATCACTTATACAAAGTTGAATTCAAGCTTCAAAAAATATCTAACCTCTTCTCTTGCCCTGCGGAAGGGTACCTTGCTCAGACCTACAGAGCTTTTTGCCATTAGCTAGCTTAGTCAGGTGAGCTATTGCAGAAAGTCAGTGGGAGTTACCATGGGATTTACAGGGGGAAGTCAGTGGCTAAACTTACTCACACAAACTAGTTGGCTCAGACACAGACCTTTTCTTTTTTACCCCAACTTGAAGCTGGGAGAGTGACTGTTAAGGACCCTTCAAAATCAATATGAACATGTTTTTGCCATTTCTGCCATTCAAGCTTTTCTCCAGAAGCAAAAAGAGAATGAAATACTATGATCTGAAATGGAGCTTCCCTAATTTACTCTTATCTTGCCAATAATATGAGGATTAAAAGGATGATTTTACAAGGCATCCTGTAACTGGATTCTGCACATAAAAAGAATAAATCAATACATCGATTTTTCCTCACTAACAAAGATAATTTACCACAAACACCGTGTTTATTACAATTCATTCTGCTGTATTTCTGCCTGGTGAAGTTATTTGTCAATTGTAAGAGGAAAAAAAACGTTCTCATCATTCCCGTTTATTGTCCTTTCTCACTTTTAACTGTTGATAAATTCTGTCAATAAAAAAATTGCCAGCCATTCTCTCTTGAATCTGTCTGGCTAAACCCTTGTAATTCCATGCCAGTAGGAGAAATGATGGTCTCTACTCTTCCTTGTGTAAAAAATGCAGGTATCACCAGAAAGTTGAAGTATTCTTGTCTACAATATAAGACCATTACGTAGAACTTGCAGGCTACTTTACAAATTCACACCACATAGCTTACTCACTTATTTAGAATATCAGACCACTCTACAAAAATAAGTAAATCCTTCCTCATAAGATCCTTGCAAATTAAATCCTTACCTGAAAGAAAAAATAACTTCTAAGACAGAAAAAAAACCCCAACATGCCCAAACCCCAAAACTAAGGGCCATATTATGAAATTGTTCTTGCCTTTGGTAGAAATTATTTGCACAGATAGACACATTTAAATTAATTGGATTATTTCAGCAAGCAGTTGCATACCAGTGGGGATAAGCAGTGGTCAATTTGACTACAATGACATGTCAAGTTCAACATTATGTCCCTTAAAAAGCCAGTGTGGTAACAAGAAAGATATTGGCTGGCCTGGAATCAGAAGACCAGGACTCTTTCTTCCCCCAGTTAGTAAATGTTGTGCTAGAAAGAACTGAAAAAGATAATGTAGTCCAGCTGCTTTACCAAAACAGATAATTATGCAAGACATATTTATGTAGTTTCCAGTAAAGATTTCCCAATGTCTGTAGATAGCCTGGGATATTGTCAAGTTGCCTTCATCATCAGATTTTTTTTATAATTCCCAGGATAAGCTTTTGCTGGAATTTTATTAACTTCCTTTTCTGTTCTTCCACCCATCTTTTTACTTCTGTATCTAAATTTCAAGTTTTTTAAAGCAGCAGCTGCTTCCAATTATGCTTATATATTAGCTTACAGAACCCTCTCACTTGAAGTTTCCAGATTATACTATAAAACTAATAATCCTAGGCGTCTTTATGCCTATTTTTCTGCTCTAGTCAAAGTTTCAGTTTTTAATCCTACTGAAAACAATCAACCCTGTCCCAGTTTTCACTATAACAATATTCTAACCGCAAAATATCCCTGATTGCCTGCCATACTTTGCACGTTATTGCCATCCCTCTCACAAGATACTATCAAGCAAAACTGCAAGACTTTCTTTTATCTGGCCAAAACGTCAAGAAAATGAAGAAGTGTTCTTCTTCTGCACTTTTATTTATTTATTTATTTATTCTTAATGTGCGCTTTTGTTTCACTAAAAGCTTTCCACCCTCTCATTCTCTTATGTTTTTCCTCATCTTCAGGCTTGTTCTCACCTAGAACAGGCTCTTTCAATGTTCTTTCACTACCTCGGAGTGATGTTGGTACTGATTTGGAGTTACTCACTCTCTTTGGCTTGGATGGCAGTTAATTTCATGCTTTTATCCAGAGTTTCACCACAGGCACCTCATTTTCTCCGTTCATCTTCTGTGAACTTCTTTTTCCAGTGATCATCACTAGTACATTTTACCTCAAACGTGAATGTAAACAACGACCCCTGAACTAGGAGAGCACAAGAGGGGGTGAGCACATACAATGGTGAAAAAAAAAAAATTAATTCTCTTTCTTTCATGACATCTTTATTTCTAACACTTACAGTTGAAATGTAAAAGGTCTGGTTATCACCCACAGGCCACAACTGGATTCAAAACATCTCCCTCTGCAATGATCACCATGACTGGCGCTTGCTTCAGGATCAGAAAGGGATCCAAAGGTTGCTTTTGTTTTAACATTTCATTTCAACACTTTCTTTTTAGCTCAGAAAAATGATAAATACAAACTAGAAAATGTCTTTGTTTCTCCAATGAAGCTTTTCTGGAAATGCCACTTAAAATTTTTTATCAGATAATGTTATTGCATTTATTTTAATCTATATTTTTTATTCCTTTAGGTGGCTTTTTGCAAAACAAACAGGGTATTTGATACCATGTGACATCACGCTTGGTTCTGCATGGAGGAGCTGGCTGGTGGGAGCAGAATCACTGCTGGGAAGGGCGCTGGGCATCAGGCAGTGAGAAAGCTGCTCTGTGTATTCCCTTTTTTTTGTATATTCTTCTTATCATTACTATTGTTGCTACTGTTTTCATCCTTTGCTGTTCTGTTAAACTGTCCTTACCCTGACTTGTCAGTTTTGCCTTTTGCTTCTGATTCTCCTCCCCACCCCATTCGGGGGAGGGGCGATAGAGCGGCCCTGTGGTTCTTTGTTGCTGGCCGGGGCTAAACCATGACACTAGGGAAAATGCCGGCCCTCTCTAGAAGGAAACCAGCAACCTGTTTACCTGGGATATAGAGAAGGCTGAGGTACTCAACAACATTTTTGCCTCAGTCTTCACCGGCAAGCGCTCCAGCCAAACCACCCAAGTTGCAGAAGGCAAAGGCAGGGACTGGGAGAATGAAGAATTGCTCATTGTAGGAGAGGATCAGGTTTGAGACCATCTAAGGAACCTGAAGGTGCACAGGTCCATGGGACTGGATGAGGTGCATACACAGGTCCTGAGGGAACCAGCGGATGAAGTTGCTAAGTCACTGTCCATCATATTTAAGAAGTTGTGGCAGTCTGGTGAAGTTCCCAGTAACTGCAAAAGGGGAAACATAACCCCCATTTTAAAAAAGGGTAAAAAAGAAGACCCAGGGAACTACAGACCAGTCAGTCTCACCTCTGTACCCAGCAAGGTCATGGAGCAGATCCTCCTGGAAACTATGCTAAGGCATATGGAAAACAAGGAGGTGATTGGCGACAGCCAACATGGCTTCGCTATGGGCAAATCATGCCTGACAAATATGGCGGCCTTCTATGATGGGGTTACTGATGCGCTGGTGGATAAGGGAAGAGCAAGTGACATCATTTACCTGGACATGAGCAAAGCATTTGACACTGTCCTGCACGACATCCTTGTCTCTAAATTGGTGAGTCATGGATTTGATAGATGGACCACTCGGTGGTCAGGAATTGGCTGGATGGTCGCACTCAAAGAGCTGCAATCAACGGCTTAATGTCCAAGTGGAGACCAGTGACGAGTGGTGTTCCTCAGGAGTCAGTACTGGGACTGGTGATGTTTAATGTGTTTGTCAGTGACATGGACAGTGGGATTGAGTGTACCCTCAGCAAGTTTGCTGATGACACCAAGCTGTGTGGCGCAGTTGACACGCTGGAGGGAAGGGATGCCATCCAGAGAGACCCTGACAGGCTGGAGAGGTGGCCTCTGTGAACCGCATGAAGTTCAACAAGGCCAAGTGCAAGGCCCTGCGCATGGGTTGGAGCAATCCCAAGCACAAATACAGGCTGGGCACAGAATGCATTGAGAGCAGCCCTGAGGCGAAGGACTTGGGGGTGCTGGTCAACGAGCAGCTCAACATGACCCGGCAGTGTGCACCCACAGCCCAGAAAGCCAACTGTATCCTGGGCTGCATCAAAAGAAATAAGGCCAGCAGGTCGAGGGAGGTGATTCTGCCCCTCTGCTCCACTCTGGTGAGACACCACTTGAAGTCCTGCGTCCAGCCCTTGAGCTCTCAGCACAGGAAAGACATGGATGTGTTGGAGTGGGTCCAGAGGAGGCCACAAAAATGGTCAGAGGGCTGGAACACCTCTGCTGTGAGGAAAGGCTGAGAGCTGGGGCTGTTCAGCCTGGAGAAGAGAAGGCTGCAGGAAGACCTCATAGCAGTCTTCCAGTACCTGAAGGGGCCTACAAGAAAGCTGGAGAGGGACTTTTTAAAACAGCATGGAGTGACAGGACAAGGGGTAATGGCTGCAAGCTGAAAGAAGGTAGGTTTAGATCAGATATAAGAAAGAAATTCTTCACTATGAGGGTTGTGAGGCACTGGAACAGGTTGCCCAGAGAAGTTGTGGATGCCCCATACCTAGAAACATTCAAGACCAGGTTGGATGCAGCTTTGAGGAACCTGGTCTAGTGGAAGGTGTCCCTGTCCATGGAAGGGGGGTTGGAACTGGATGATCTATAAGGTCCCTTTCATCCCAAAGCATTCTACAATTCTATGAGTCTCGTCTATCTATGTTCTCAGCAGAAAACACTGACATCTGTTCCTATTGGGACTGGCTTTCTTTTGTCACCTGAAATCCAAATCCAAATATTTAAACCCTTGGAGGAGGGGGTAAAAGGGAAAAGAAAACTTTCTCTCTGTGTGTGCAACTCACTGATCTGTGCCTGCTTTTTTTCAAATTCAAACTTCTTCTAACATTGCAGACAGCAAGCAAAACACCAAAGTGTAATGCTGCTGGCAGGCACTGGTGTGACATACTGGCTAATGTGGTGTTGCAGAAACACAAGCTACTCACATAGTTGCATTCGTCTCTTCAGAAATCAGCACAGAGATTCCAACAGCAAGGAACATAACTGGCACGATGTGAGTAGGGTTGTTTCCAACCAGAAATGCTTTGCAACACTCTGTGCTTCATCCCTGTCTGGGTGGCAAGATCCACCTTTGCTGTTTCTCAGACAGGGTTCCCTTGCAGCAAATCTGAGGTTATACCAACTGATCAGCTAAGAAGTTAATTTCTAACACCAGGAATAGACTCGTCTGAATTACAACAGGGAACAATATGAAGCCTTTCATTTCCATGGTCAGTATGAATGGTAAAGCAGAATAAATTAGTATGTGAGAGTCTTCACTTCTCATGGTTTTCCTCCCTGTGGAGGATTTTAATTTTATATTTTATTTTAAGTGATAAGAGAGTCAATCTTGATGTCAATGATATCAGGGTGGCAACATGGGACCCATCTCAGTCAATGTCTCTAGGTATAGTACAAATAATAAGTAATAATCTTGGCAATATCCAATTTTCTAAGAGAATTTTTGGAAATAGTATCACGGAGATTAAATGCTACTTCTAATTTTTTAATCAGTTTCTCACAGACAGCAATGCACAGGTGCCTTGACCTTAAACTTAGGTAATTATTATAATTAAAGAGCTAATACTCCATTCACAAATGTCTGCTGCACTATCTCTATTGTCTAAAACCCATTATTCTGCATGTAGTTTCTTTTCTGTTCCCTGTTTCTTTGGAACTCTTCCAAGATTTGCTCAGTTATTGTTTAAAGCCTTTCTCAATATGTTAGTGTGTTGGTATTTTGTGCTCTGCATCCCATGACTTATGGATTATTCCAATTCTGGAGAGATATTTTCTATATCCATTCACAGACATTATTCAACCCATACCCAGCAAATATAACACCCTTCTAATCAATCATTACTGCTAACTCCCCAAATAAAACCATCCTTTCTTTATTATGTTAAGCAAATTAGTCAAATGAGTGTTTTGTAAAACTTGCTGCCTTTTTAGGTCTCTTGGCTCCCAGCCTGTCTCATTCCTCCTCCTCTTTCTTATTTCATTTATCACCAAGTACTACCCATATACCTCAGCTATATTTACAGGACTATTTGGTCTCACTAATTTTGTCACCAGAATGAAGTCTACGTAAATGAGACTTTGTCAGTATGGCTGCCAAACTGTCCTTTTCCAACCTTAAATTTCTGTCCAAATTAATTTTAAATGGTTTTAGTTGGGGGGTGGGAGGGAGGTACACACACTGCAAATAAATATTCAATTTCAATTTCAGACATTTTAATAAAAACTAATGTATTGATTTAAAAAAAAACCACAACAAAACAAAACCAAAACAGTATCTCTCTCCTGCTTTACTCTGCAGGTCATGTCTGATAGAAGAAAGATTGGTTCAGTTCCTTCTTCTGCCTGAGGGGTTTTGTACCACATCTCCTGGAAGAATGTTTAACTACCATATTATAGAGTTTTCATATTCTGGGATAAAGACTCTCTCAATCTCTCCTGCTGGTGCTATTCCACTTGGTTTAATATACTTAAATATTCTGAGAGACAGTGAAAATGACTCAGTAACCTGAGGTTTGGGGTACTCGTGTGGAAAATGGGACTTCAGGGGTCAAGTTCTTGCTTCAATAAATATCTAAATATTTTTAAACAAAGCAGAACTTTAACAGAAAAAAAATGAAGGAACTTAAAAGTACGACACAACACAGTCTCCAAGGTATTCTCATGGACAGTGACAACTGCTGAGGAATAGAGTATGGAGCCCTGGCCTTCAACAGATGAAGCACATGACAAATGGGGATGGGGATTTGCTGATTTTGTGAAACCAGTGTGGACAACTGTTCTTCTCAGTTGAGAACTGTTCAGCCACTATGTAGCAACTATAATGACAATTTTGGTATGACAGAAAACATATTACAGTTTAAAAAACCTGCAAAAATGTTCATCAAATTCTAACTATACTTCATTTTTGGTAATCACAACAATAGTAAAATATATGTCCTTACATAAGAAGCTTGGGGGAAGGAAGGGAGATATTTCTGCCAAACTATATGCTTGGAGGTTAGAGTTCAGCAGATTTCATTATCACAGAAAATAGCTACCAATGTGGGATGGTAGGCAAGACAAGAAGTGGACAGAAAAGGAGTTGAGTGATAAATATACACCCACCTTTATAACTGACCTCTTTAGTGAAAAACAAGTATTGTTGTTTAACATCTCGGTTGCTGTTCTGTACAACAGGTGAAGGACGGATACTTGCTTTGGAGATATAACCCGAAGTTCCATTTCCTGTGAAGTACAGATGTTAAGGTGAAAACATATAATGATTTTTTTATACAACCCATATATAAACAATTTGCAAAATGACATTTTGCATCATTTCTCTGGAAAAATGAAAACATGCAGAGATCTGCTTCTGCTTCCTAACAGCTTAATGACTTGCTTCAGTCAAATACTTAAGGATATACCTAACTTAAAATATAATAGCAGTCCAGAAAGACACACATTTATAAAGATTGCCAAAGAACACAATTACATGTACTACTCCATGGGAGAAATAGTGTAAGTAACATCAAATCGATCTGTTAAAAACTTACTTCTGTCATGTTCCTGAATGTTCCTCCCTCAAAACATGGGTGCCTTTTAAAAAAGAAATCTCATATATTTTCAGAAATTATGTTTTCTTCTATTCATAAAGTGTTCATTAATTAAAGCAAGCCAATATTGTCAGCAGAGATGCATCTGTTACTCTTCTGAGTCTCCAGGACAAACCCTGTTTTGGTGACGTCTGTCTTGATATTGTCCTAATGGAGCAAATGGCTAAAGACTGAGTTCTTTCTGATGTATATGTGTTTTGTATGTAATTAAGTCTTGCTGTAGTGAAGAATCACTGTCAGCAGAGATTATTTTAATGGATGTACAGTATTACTTTAAACTAAGTCTTCACCATCTGTTCATCTTCATTATAAATGCAAAACCAACATATCTTACATTAGCATCAGAAAATGGGGAAATATCAGTGACTGAAATGTCCACATATACTCTTTGTGCAATACTGCATGCATCTGTGCCATTTTTCGTCTCCTCTTCCAAGCAACACAAATTGGGAAAGGGGGAGGAAAGAAGGGGATATAAAAGTGCTTATTCCTCGCAGATAATTTTCTGGCGTGGTTAAATATTATTTCTGGCAAACAAGGATTCATTATAGAAGATTTCAATATATTATGCTTCAGAAAGCTTTCCAAAAGTATGTACTCTGCTTGCACTCATACCTCATTCTAGTTCTTTCTGGCTGCCAGATAAACAGGGAAAATGAAAGGAGCCAACACATGCTAATGCCATCTAATAAATTACCAAAAAAGCAGGTAAAAAAATATGCAAGAATATTCTGAGTTTAAACAAAATAAGACACGGTGAGGAAGTAAAATTTTAAAATTACAGTTCTAAATTTCTGACATGATACTACTTTTCATGGACCAGGTGGACTTTGAGAAAATAATAAAGTAAGTGAGAGTACAGCCTTGATGGTGGAAATCCATGTCTACAATCTGCTGTGATTTGGTAGCTTGCTAGTAGACATTTGGTCCTACAAATGCGCATCTCTATGGGAAGCAGCACTACAATGGTTAAGACTGAGTAAAGTTTACTGATTTTTAAATACTTTGCCACCCCTTTGCTGACTTGATTTATGGGGCAATTTATTGTGCTTTGTGGGTGCCCCAGCCAAGCTCAGTAACCCGAATTTGAGGGTGCCTGACAAAGGGGTCCTGACATACATCACTACTTGCTACATGGTGTGAGACAAACTGATGAGCCAGAGAAAGAAAGTGTGCCCACTGGTGTCAGAGTGAGTTGGTTGGCTCAAGAGAATTTAGTGCAGTATATTATGGAGTTTGCACGTAAATTCTTATTTTTGATTTAGCAGCTTTCTGCCAGTTTCATACACTATTCTGTAAGTAGTAGAACTGTAATACACACAGATTTAATTTATATTGTAATATAAGAAAATATCTGAAATAAAGCTATATCTGAGTTCTAGGCCAAAATAATCCCACTGAAATCAGCAGCAGCATAACAGTGAAGAAAGATAGTGGTAAACAATGCCTCAGATTCCTAATCCTGGCTCTTTAGAGAGATTCCAGCATTTTCAGTGCTGGAATTTATGACACTGTAAATTAGTTTGCTTTTCTGCCAGAGGTCTCACACTATCAACAAAACTGAGGGCAGAGCTAACATAGTAGGTACTACTCTCTCCCCTCTGGCTAAGTCTCATATATTTTTGAGTTCTACCTCTTGCACCCACAGGACCAGATGGCATCCGGACATTTTCATTGAGGAACTCTGGCCCAGTTCCACCTGTAAAACACTTTCCAGACTTATACTGAAATTCAGAGTTTGTTTTCTCAGGCAATCTATAGACATTGTTCAGTGTGATAGAACCAGACCATGTATTCTCACAGGATTATGACCCAGAATGAAGGGAAACTCTGGGAAAATTATGAACTAGTGTCTTGCAAGATACTAATTTGTGCCCAAAATTTATGCAAAAAAATCCCCTGGCCAGATTCAATCACTCTCAAATTTTTAAACTAGTCCTCATCAAACATGAGAGTCAACCTCTAACCCATCTTGCAACCAAGAGGTGTCCAAATCCAAAACTCTGATCTGGGACATTCATCCCGAGATAAACCGTAGTATTACACAACATTATGAGAAACAAAAGTGATGGTGTAAATCTCCACATTACGTACAAGAAAATAGGCATAGACCAGTCTAGCTCCAAACTGAAGAGACAAGATTAGCAGATAATCCCTTTTTATAGATTCTTATCGCTGAATGATAAGCACTTGAAAGAGATGACTGGAATTGTGTCGTCAAGAAGGATAAGCAAACTCAGACAGAGCTATAGGATGCAGGACTACCTGATACATAAACACCGTATCAGTTGCAAGTATCTACAACTACAGCATAAAGAAAAACGTCTACACAAGTCTTCAAATCTATTAGTGAAAATAGGTTTGGAGAGGTATTTCCCAACAATTTTTTACTTTGAAAGTTGTCAGAAAAAGCACCACAAATCATTAATGCTGATAAATTGTACTGGGGAAATGTGTATGGCCTTACATTACATCATCTTACATAACAATATCAAATATGAAAATCCAAAACGTTTTGTAATAAACAGCATTTTTACTGATTGCACATGATTATGTTAAGCAGCTTCTTCTAACAGTGTCACAGAGGTGATTTAATAGCTCCTATAACTAATCTTCCCAAATGACCTCTCCCCTCTGCTGATGAAGCCCATTCAGAACCCACGGCCCTTTGCTTGTTTCACCATCTTTTATTTCCGAACTGGTTTGATCATAAATACTTCTGGCAAAATTATTCTTTCCTCTGAACAAATTTTCTGTGGACATCTCATCTCACCCACGCGAGTGATGCACAAGGAAACTGCTCTCACTATTACTGTTATTTACCCGCACCCACCACGTCACCCACGAGTGTCAGCAATCACTCCTCGGGTAGCTGACATCTGTGTAACAAACTGCAGTTTCCAGCTTCTTCCTTCCAGCGCTGAAGCAGAACGTGGCTCCGAGAAGGAAATTTACACCGCTCATTTTTAACAAACGACTGAACAGAAAACCCACCTCCTAGAAGTACCGAAAGGAAAAAGAATTTTTTAAAATGTTACCATCCCATTCCAACCACGCAGAGAAAACTTCTTACGCAAAACCAAGTGTGCACGCACCGAAAATACGCAGAACGCCGTAACACCACGGATACTGACAATCAGCCCTAACAAAGCCCCAGCAGCGCTGACCGGGAAGGCGTGAGCCCGCCACCCGCGCCAGGAAGCGCCCCCAAGTCACCGCCGAGGCCAAGGGCGGCGAGCAGGGGCGGAGCCACAGCTCCGCGTGCCAGCGCCCGCCGGCGCCCAGCCCCGCGCCCCGCGCCGGGTGGCACGCG
>Ga0065711_1008008_pt1 | contig 24194 bp, 15 predicted proteins | sample Hoacrofraction12_FD_59098 | JGI IMG/M metagenome (GOLD analysis project Ga0065711, IMG submission 59098) | Hoatzin crop microbial communities from Cojedes, Venezuela - Epithelial fraction 12 v2 (version 2) | ecosystem: Host-associated > Birds > Digestive system > Esophagus > Crop | place... | reverse complement strand
TGCGGTCCGGGAGAACGGCTCTCTGGGTTGTGCGGTTTGTGTCGTGTTTTCTCCTTATCTGTATCGTTGTTGTTCCTGTTTCCTCTGTTTGCTGTTCTGTTAAACTGCGCTTATCCCGACCCACCGGTTTCTGCCTGTTTCTTTCCATTCTCCTCCGCGCCCCGGCGGGGGGAGGGGCGGCCGCATGGCGGTTTTGTTGCCGGCGGCAGCCGAAACCAGAACATAGTGATAATTGCTTTAGACAGTGAACTGTAACCTAGATGGATAAAATTGCTTTCAATTAGATTTTTCTGAGATCTAAAAAAAGATTCAGTAGAAGTCTGAAAATTCTGTTTCTGTTGTCCTGTTCATCCTGAACAAGGGTGTTTCACTTCTCAACTCCCAGGAAAGGGTGTTTTACCACTCAACTTAATTACAGTCTTGTAATAAATGTTAAGACTTTTCCTCAGGGAAAGTTACCAGCATCTGAGTTGCTAGTGATGATTATGGTAGATTCATGTAGACTTAATATTTATACAAAAGCAATGGACCTGCCTGGTGCATCATGAAATACTATGAAAATATCTTGGTGTATTTTTGCAGAACATGTTTCTGTCCTAGTCTCCTCATTTTATGGTTTTGGAATCTTAAGAGTAGCAGTTTACCCAGTATTGTCCAACAGCTTAACAGCTGGAATATGACTTATTTTTCAGGGTTCCATAATTCAAAGAATTTGCATATTTCAACATCCTTCAAAAGTATGTTCCTGCATAGAAAGCAATAATTGTGTTGGAACAATTTGTACAAATGCCATTCAGCACAACGAAGGATGTAATTTAAACTTGTATCTCCAATATTTTGCCAGTCATTTCCGAAATGTTTTGCATTGTGCAGTAAAGTATTTATGTAATTCATGAATAATTGTTTATTACAAAATCTCACTTGATATAAGTGTGTATATTCTGTTATTTCTCTTCCTTTAGGTCATTGTGGGAAAACTTTTGCCATTTTGGAAAGGTTTTTGAATCATAGCTCTCCAAGAACTCCTTGGTTAGTCATAGTGGATGATGACACACTGATAAGGTATACATTGCAATACTGCAGGAATTACCACTGTTCGTATTGATCGGAGTTTTAGCAATATTAAGCTCTTCTTCTGTATTTAGGGATACAGCTGTGTTGTTAGTTATATAGCTGTATACTCCTTTAAGGAAAAAATGTCACTTTCCTTCAGCATTCCTTGACTGATATTAAAAACGATGTAATCTTGTAACTTGATAAAAACTATGCATATTAGTGTTACTATGTAATCATATAGTCTGAGTATGATTACACCTTGTGATTCTTCGCTGTAGGTACATCTGAGCTGATTGATTGGTTTTAGTAATTTTCTAAGACACTTTCTAAGATGTGTGCCTCACATAAATGTGCCAGAAGAAAGGTTGTGTAAGGTAGGTCAGTTGTCAGAGCCACTCAGAGCGGTGTTTGTTAGAAAATTAGATCCCATTCACATGAAAACTGACACTGCAGTATAAGCAAAATAAGGCACAGTGATCCACCAGCAGGATTGCATGATCATAGACATGCGCGTAAGTGGTTCAAGGCAATACTTTACATTAAAACTTGTGACAGAAGAAGAATTTGGAAGAGGCTATAATTGTAGATAAAGCAATATTTATATAACTGCATCTACCTTTTCGTTTTCAGTTCGTAGAGAGAAAAGATAAATTTGCAAAGATCTTTCTTTGGAAAAAATAATTTCATGTTTTCTCTGAGATGAGACTCGTTTTTGCTAAGAAACTTTGTCTGCTTCTTCAGAAAAATATTTTAAGCTAATTGATTCATCATTTGACCAAATTTAGCGATCATAGCTCATAGTAAATAACCCATCATAAATTTTTGTTTAAAAGTTTGTGTCTCTTTTTTTTTGTAGAATTTCTGAATTTCTCCCATCATTTTTGTGCTATTTACTAGAATCCCATTTAGGCTAGCAATGTCTGTTTTAAAATTAATGTCTACATGACTTTTTTTTTTTAATGGATTTTCATATTACAGTATCTTCAGACTCCGAAAATTGCTCAGCTGCTATGACCCAAATGAACCAGTATTTCTTGGAGAGCGTTACGGTTACGGCTTGGGAACAGGAGGATACAGTTATATCACTGGTGGAGGAGGGTAATTTGCTTAAACTCCTACTGAGATTTACATCAGTCCCTGCTTTGAATGCAAATGTTTTGAATTACGACACAAATCAGCTTCATCAGAAATAGTAATGTTTCCTAGTACGATTAAAATGTAGTGATGCTCGAACACCCAAATGTCCTAACTAGTAAGAAGTTGTGCGGCCCATTGGGAACAGATTTGTAGAGCAAAGCAGTTGGTGCTGAGGACCACGCGTATTTCAGGGAGGTCATTTTAGCTTGACTGCTCCTGTGAACTGAGTGCCTGTTACCGTTACCTGCACCACAGGTTCTCCTGGTGCATGTCATGCAGCTTTGTGTCATCTGATAGAATTCATTCTGCATGCTCAGAGACCATCTTACGATGTGATTCAAAGTGTAAGAAGCAGAGACAATTGCGATAGTTGCTTAAAAAAGATTTGTGATCTGCACTGTTGTGGAGTTTGCAGGAGCACCTGAAGCAGCACACCTAGTGATACAAAGTGCCATGCTGAAAATATTCCTTCCTGTTCCCTTTCTTTGTCCAAGCATGGAGAAAAATGATGATGACTCTTCTTCTGTTTTTGAACTTCATGGGATGATTAAGGAGAGATGGTTGCACAAGCAGTTTGATGTTGATGTCCTGGAAAATAGTTTCTCATAGAAAGAGATCGTTGTGGGTTGATTTTAACGCATCCAACACAGGGGTCCCTATTGTATGCAAAATTTGGTTTAAATTAACGTGGATGTGAACTTTCAGGTTGGCTCATATAGCAATAAGAACCACCTTAAGACTGATCTGTCTGTCTTGTGTGTCTAAAGCAAGTAGGGTGGACGTCTGAATGTCCTTAGTGTCTTTCTCTGTGAAAAGTAATGGCCAGAATAACTTACTAGATCATTGTACATCCATGAATAAGTAAAAATCAATTCACTGGCTTTCTCATTGTTTTGCATAGCTGCATAAGATCTTACTTAAGTAGGATTTATGTCTCAGTTAAGAAACAAATCTTTTTTACTGGTTTGTTGGTTACCAGTCCTATACTTCTATATATTTTTAGTGTTTATTGCTTAGTTGCTATTCTGTCATCTAGATGTGGAAGTTTGAGGTTTGTTTTCATTCTCAGGCTTGAGCAGATAGAGGCACAGATCTATAACCTAGTTTTGAGGTTTGTTGTAAGTGAAGAATTCTATGTAACGGAAGGCACACAGTCCAGATAATCAGCTAGCAAGTATATTCCACAATTGTGCGCAGTTTACCTCACACTTTCTGTGTAGCAACAGACACATGCTGGTCACAAGTCCCAGCTCCTTTTTTTTTTTTTTTTTTCCCCTTTTTTCCCAAGACTCTGACTTACTATTCCTTCTCTATTTGACCTGAGTACTTGATCTCAATCAGAAAGGCTTAGGTCATAGTGGCAGTGTTTAATTTAAGCCTGACTGCTCTGTAGACAATGCATGCCTTACAAACGACCATGCCCTTGAAGAGGAGCTAGCGGACTGATAAAAGGGGAACATCCTGCCCAGAAGGTGCCAAAAGCTGGATGACTGCTGAAGAAGCATGAAGTCAACAAAAATCTAGGGTAACTAGGAAAAAGGTAAAGGCAGCAGGGGGAGATTGCAACCACCGACTCAGTTCAGAACCAAAAAGACTGCACCCCCCCAGCTTGTGAGCACATGTAGTTAAGTAAGGAAGGAATATACCCTGAAGATGAGTGTGTAACACAATGACCTAATCAGAATGTAACGAGTAATTTGTTTTTGTAAGAGTATGTAGTCCTTATGACTCTGCTAAGTGGTGTGCTAGCTTTCTGGAATTACCACCTAGCACCCAAATCTGCTCAAATACGCACTAAAACAGTACCTCTGCTCTGTGTGTATATTGGTGTATCACACACCGGGTAAACGATCCCACTTTTGGGATAACATACTGAGATACAACTTCCTATGGTGCTCTCTTGTTTTTTTTCTTTTTATGACACATGCAGCCTTCAAAGTTTCAATGATAGTGGTGGAATATTTTACAACTTTAATCTGACAATATTCTCAGGTCAGTCTTTTTGCCTTAGCATTCGGTATCTGTAGAAGTGTTGCTGTGTCCTGGTGTCAAGCAAAGGATTGTCGTATAGTGAATGAACTCTTCAAGACATGTAGCAATTTCAGAGTGCAAATCTTATTAATATAACTTGTAGTAGCTAGAGTACCCTGTATTCTGACCAGACTGGGTGGATGATGTGCCTTCACAAAAGGCAGCTATGGAGTATTAGGCAAGAGTATATTCCCTTAGCTGTTGAATTTAAGACATACCATATTTCTGGTCCATTGAAGGTTTATTTTAGTGATAGTCTAGCAGCACCAGGCTGTGGTTGGTATTTAGATGACCAAGAAAGTTAGGATGAACAGAAGAGCCTTGCAATGGCTTCAAGGAACATTTTTCGCTTATGGAGTGAACTCTGTAACAGACGATTCAAGGAATGACAGTTAAAGTTTAGAGTTTATTTAATTGCTACATAATAGCTAACTGAACATAGATTTGAGTAAGATAGAGGAGAATATCCATTTAAAGTCCTGGGCAAATTTAGAAGGAGTAATCAGCTGTGGCAAGAATGGTGGCTAGCTAAGAAATTGTTGGAATAACAACAATTGGCGTAATTGGTATTTATATAAATATAATTTCACTATATAAAGTAGTTATATTTCAGAAAATGCTTCTTGCATTACTTGTCAGTACTGACTTCTCAAAGTTTGAAATTTCAGGTATGTCGTGCCAGAGGGCTACATTTTGTCTCGCAGTTTTATTCCATTTAGCAATATTTATTAATTACAGTCATTTGGCTTCTCTAGTAGCTGTTGTCTTATACATTTCATTTGTTTTTTTAATTCAGGATGGTTTTCAGCAGAATAGCTGTTCAGAAACTACTTGCTAGTAAGTGCCGGTGTTATAGCATGGACGCGCCTGATGATATGGTCCTTGGGATGTGTTTCAGTGGCTTAGGAATCCCTATAACACACAGTCCCCTTTTCCATCAGGTCAGAGAGTTATTTTTACTAGTATTTACAATACATTTTATTCTTTTAAGTATACACATAGGACTCATAAATATTGCAGACTTGATCAATGCGTAATAACTGTAACCAAGATACTGCTGCTATACTTTGTCTCCAGAACAAGTTTGATCAAGCAAATAATATTCTCAAAGCATGGATTACTACAATGCTTTAACAGTTTATAAGATACTTCAGTTACCCTATGACTACGTTTTATAAAAAATGCAGTCAGAGGTGGGAACTTTGAAAAAAAAATGGAATTAAGAGCCACATAGTTTAAATACTTGTGATATGTCCTCTAAGAAAAGAAAAAAAAAACCAGCCTACAACAATTTTTTCATCAGGTAATGGAGCACTGACTGAAAATTTTCTGTAAATTTGTCTTCTCTGCTTATCCAATTTTTCTGTTGATTCAGTGTTTACTATTCTGAAGTATCTCATTAGTGAAGATACAAAATGTAAAAGTATTCCCAGAACTGTTGCGTTTGTGGTGGATTCTGAAGAGTGATATAAATACGATAAATTGCCATGTGCTAGCACAAGGGAAAAAGAGGTCACGAAGCATAATTTTCTTGTGAGTGTATTCTCCAACTTGGGAGAAGTGGGCTGGAATAGATTTGAATCTTGTTTGTGTCTTCCAGAATATTTAACAATGTAACTGCAGTGTCACAGTGGAAAACATGATGCATGGAGTGCCAGTGAGATTTGCTGCCTTGCAAACCAAATAAACACTTTACCTTCCTCCCATGGTGTTAAAGAGAAGCACCACTTACGATTTTTCCCAAACAGTGCATTTTTTTTTTAAATCGGCATTTAAATCATTGTAGTTTTCAATATTTTTCAGGTGTTAATCTAGTTTAAAAACTGGGAAGACATGTGTATCTGAATATGAACTGAGATTAAGATAATAGGCTACCTGAAAATTAGTGAATTACTATGTAATTCAAAGCAGCTGTCAGTGGTGGGAAAAGTTTGCTATTCAAATTACCAGGTTTTCCTATATTAGTATTTTCTTTCTGATTACATTTACTATTTAGAGAAATGGGAAGACTGAGAACACGCTATGCAATATTTTAATTCCTTGTCCATATTAAAAAAAAAATTATATCTGTTTACTTTCCTGTTTTGTTTATCATTGCTTACTCCTTTCAGTATAAGTGTGAAAGAAAGCAAGTAATGCATCTTAGAAAATCAACAGTTGATAGTTTGTGCTTGCACACATGTGTGTTTAAAAAAACAACCACCTTAATAAAGGAGAGTTGGAAAGAACAGAACTTATTTTCTGGATTTGTAGGAACAGCCGTTATACAACAAAATAAAGCACTTCCTTAATGGTGTGCATTTGATACTGAATCGCTTTGAAAGTCAAATCCTAGCATTTTCATTTTCCACATCGAAAATAACACTTGAATTGTAATTGATCTTTACTGTTGCTCATAACAAATTCTAATTTAACATACCTTGAGCAAAAATTAACCCTGGGGGAAAAACTACTGAGTCAAAACTGAGTGTGCTTGTTCTACTAATTCCACTATTATGCAACAAATATTTTAAAAATAAGAAAACCCAAATTGGATTTTCTGTCAACCAGAAAATTCCTTTTTAAAGACTTGATTGAGATATTGTGATGTACAATGTTCCCTGAAGTACATGAATCCAAAATTGTACTGAGTATATATTATGAAACATAAGCAAAGGTATCTTCATTCTTAGTGTGTCTGTGATGTAACAGTATTTGCTCGCTCTTGTGGGTTTCCTGTTTGCTCTATGCTAAGGCAGATTGTGTATTCTGTAACCTGTTCCAGAGGCTTTTGCCATGATGAGACTCTTAAAGAGAACAGGAACCTTCCCATGTTGAGTAGCAGCCAGGACTGTGTTCTTAAAATATAAAATCAGGGCAAGAGCAACATATTTGGCTTTCGTAGAATACCAGACACAAATTCTAGCACAAAAAAAAGAAGTAAATATTACAGTAATTGATCCCACAAAATATAAGGAAGAAGAAATTTGAGGAATTTATTTTTTAATCATCTAAAAAGCAGTGTGATTCTTAGTAGTGTAATAATAATTGTAGTTATTAGAGCAGATCTCATTCTTTTAGAATTACCGAAACACCAATATTTTGTCTGTAGCTCAATAAAAACCTGATTGATTTTCAAACAGCAAAAGTCTTTGGTCTCAGATATCTAAAAACTATCCAAATTACATTCTTCAGGTTTTTGGAATGTTTATTAAATTTTTTTTTCAAAAGTCTTGAATATAGGCTCCCTCTTGATTTCTCCAGTGAATTTTTTTAAAATAAGGATTCTGAGGTTTACATGTAAAAAAAAAAAAAAAAAAACCCAACACATGTAGATTTCTTCATGTGAAATTCTGTTGCCTAATTTATGACTGGAGTGTATGCAGAACTGCATGAAGAATGTAGCATGTAGAATTCATTAATACCGCGTAAGTAGGTGAAGTGAGCAGTATTAAATCAGTTACTGGCTGAGGCATAAAATCAGTGGTTCAGTACCCAATTCAGTCAATTTTCTTCTTGTGTTTTAAATGTAGAAAAAAACAAATGTGTGCCTTTCGTGCCTTTCTATTTACAAAAACTCTATTTACAATGGCAAAATCAAGTTATTTTACCAGGGACAACTACAGGTGGGGTTCTTCACACAATGATGCACTTACATGCCATTAAACTGTCAGAGGAAATGAAACGCGCTTGGTGCATTAAGAAGGCAACGGCATCATGTAGCTGCGTTGTAATTCTGTCTATTTTGATGTAACTTGGTAAAGAATAACAATGCGGTTTTCTGGCACCACTGTATTTCCTGCACTTGGTAAGCTTTCCCCATCATAAAACTTCATTATTTCAGCTTATTAGGCCTTATTAGGATCCTACAATCACACTGGCAGTGCTGGCAACTCTCATTAAGAGGAGGAGCAAGAGAATATTACTTAAATTAATTTTATCATTATTGAACCAAAACGGTATATTTAAAAAGCTGCAATACAAACTACACTGTTTGTCACTTGCTTTCGTAGATGGTGACCATTTCATCCTGAGAAATAGGGCATATTTAGTATCAGTGTGCTTCACAGCGTGGTGACTGCACCGCGAGTTGAAGATGCAAACTAATGCCTATCAATTGATTTAACAGAATTTGTTATCATCTTCTGTGTTTTGTCAATGCCACGTTGCTTTGTTCTGATACAGAGGCCGTTGAACAGTGATACTTTCTTGTTCTGAAACTATTCTTCATCACAGAGTACAAGTGGGTTTGGTTTATTCTTCCATCTTAGGCAAGGCCAATGGACTACCCGAAAGACTACCTTTCTCACCAAATTCCAGTATCATTTCACAAGCATTGGAATATTGATCCAGTGAAGGTGTATTTCACATGGCTGGCACCAGACACAGAAGAGCCACTTAATGGAAAGAAAGTTGGATATAACAGAGAGGATTTATAAGCAGCAGAAGAATGTAAGTGTTGATTAATGTACTGCAGATGAGAGACAGTCACTACTGTGATTTTTGTGGTGTTCTCACATTATTTATCTGTTCATGACATAGCAGACAATGTTTTGGTCCTGTTTGTTACATTTCTTCGGAGCAGTGGAAGAAGGCAGCTGACTGACTTCTGGATTCTTTTGTTACACTTGGTTTCTTAAAATGTTTTTGAACTTTCTATACCAATGAACTTGACACACATTTAAAATGTCTCGTGCAACTTCATCTGTGTTGTGGTTTGGGCTTGGAGTCAGACAGCGTCAATTTACATTTCATTCCTTTGTTCTCTCAAAAGCTGAAGTTATGTATTTGGGAGCCTAATGCAGAGCATGTGTTGAACATCTGTTGAACATCATCTCTCACTGACCTCCAGAAAACAGTTCTCTAAACGGCTCTGAACAGGTTCTTGGTAAATGAGAGAGGAGACATGACTGTTTCTGTGACCAGGAGCTAGCCTTTGTGAAGGCCATGTTCAGATAGTAACACTGTAGTTTCCTGGGACAGAGGGGCCAAGCATGAACCGCTGTTGTACCGTTTCAGTTTATTGGCATTTGTGAGGAATGTCATGTTCAAAATCGAAACAAAGGTTAAGAACAGGGATTTCTTCAGTGGCCACGGGAGGTCACTGTGGCTCTTTTAGAAACCTAAGTCACTGTGTATCTATTTGGCAAGTATAAATGCGACTCTTAAGGATTGTTGCAGAACTAACACTTCAGTGTTTCTGATGTGTGCATTTCAGTAGTATATGGATGCCAGCTTTAAAAAGTTTGTAGTATTCCTAATTTATATCATCAAGATAAGTAATTTTATGCATACAACATGTAAAGACTGAATCATATTTAAGATGTTCTTGATTTTTTTCTTTAAGTAATTCAGTTTTGTAAAAATCTTTGTACAAAAACTGGCTTTAGTATGTTCTAACCTAATTTTTATACTGTAGAACTTCTCCTTTTAAGATGACAGTATATGGCTCTTGTATGCTGTTATTTAACTTCACTTGCTATATTGTAACCAAATACAGGGTCTTAAAGCCATACTGCTGAAGTAATTTGTGTTTTGTTTTCTTTCAGTAGGTTATAAATTTATTCCACTCCAAAGTAATGCAATACTTGCTCTTAAAGTCAAAGCAGGGGAGCTACTGATTCCCGTTTCAGTAATTGGTGAAGTTGTATAAATATTTGTTTGCGAAGGTAGCTTGTGGAATTTTAAGCATTTGAATAGCAAGCACATATTCATAGTAGATGCAAATTCTGATTAAATAGGAGCAATCCGTGTTATGTCTTTTTCCTGTTTTCTTCCCCCTATCAGTGCCTTAAACAGTAGACATTTTACTGATACCAAGACTATGTTCTCTGGCACCATGGGTGAATTGTTAATTATGTTTGCTGTTTAGAACTGTGAGAGCTGAAAGCTGAATAAAAGTATTCTTCTTTAACCTTTTGTGCCTTCTTTGCCTTCTTCCTCTTTGCAAACTGAGTACAGGATTATTTAAGCACCTGTCTTGTAATTTTATCACCTGAATAGTATTCTGTCATCATTGTACTAAAAGACAGCTTAAACTTTTTTTTTTTTAATATTCTGTCCTGACAAGCTTCCCAGATTAGGTTAATTTTCAAGTCTCTAGTTTTCTGCAAATGAAAAATGCTTTTGGAGCAGACACCTCTTATGATTGGGAATCTTGATGCTCTTGATGCTATCACAGATTATATGTCATTATCAGATTCACCGAAGGTCTTGCAACGTAGTCCAATCACTTCCAACTTCAAACTGGTGATATTCCATATCTCCTTGGGCCCTGTGGAGGCAGAACAGGTCAGGCAAAGACAGCTAGCTTTGGGTCCATGCTGTGTTGCACTTCAAGGCTTCTGTCTTACTGAGAGATTGGGAGCCATCAACTCATTCATTGCTTGCTTACTCAGACTTTTACTTCTGGTCTGACAGATGTGGTAGTGGCTGTCTTAAAGTCCATCTTTTCTTTTGCCGTTAGCTCTGCATTTTACTACAAGGATTCTGGAGGTATTAGTAAGCATTAGACTTCCGATTCCCATCTTCATAGTTTTGAAAGCAATGAAGCAGTAATTTAATCTAGTATTCTGCCCCCAAAACTCTGACTTCTGAGACAGCTAGTGATATGCAACCCTAGCAGCAGCATGACAAAAGTGACCTTGTAGTCCATGAACTAAAAAATTTAAGATCTTTTTTTCAGCAGAGGATCCCAGAGAGTTTCTGAAAACAAGATGTGAAGCCTTCTGTATTAAATTGAGTTTTAGAAGACTCTGCAAGGGAGTTACTATCTGAAACCTAAAGACAAAATTGTGCGTTAATGAGCCTAAACACTACTAATATTTCTAAGGAAAATCAAGTGGATTGTAAGTGGTGTAATGATGAAGCAAAGCAAGAGGAGGGGAATTCACAACTTGCTTCTGAAACAGATTAAAACCGGACTGCAAAGTTGATTGACTGCTTGAAGTTCCCTTTTCTGGGACATTCCAGAATTGTGGTGTGAAAAAGAAAATCTGGGAATCATTACTGACTGTTTGTTTTTATTGTTTATAACATAGAAAATTACTGTTTATTAAGATATTTCTTTCATGGCATTCTCTTGATAATTTGGTTGGTGGTTTAATCTGCTTTCAGGAGCCAAAAGAAAAATCTTGAAATACTGGTGCCTTCAATATAGCAGGACATGTAGATGATGAGAGATGAAGTATTTGAGTCCCGCATTTGATTACAAGTGAGGATGACGACTGTGAATGTATTTTGTATTTCCCTACATCTGCAGATGGCCCAGGCATGGGGACACCCAAAGGGAACTGACCTTTGTCTCTTCTCTGTGAGAAGGAAAATGGGCAAGAGTCTGAGGCAGCTTGTCAGCTGGGTAACTTTCTTTTTATGCTGGAAAACTTTGCCTGAACACCAGCTCTAGTGACTGCTGGCTGGCGGAATGAGTCCAAATGACTTTGTTTTCAGTTCCTTAATTGCTGATAGTTTAGGACTTTTGCTATCCTGGCTGGAACTGGAATGTGTCTCAGCCAGAGGCCCAAGATGCCATTTCATTAGGTTCCTGGAAAGTGAGATCAACACTGGGTGATAACTACCATAACAGGCTACTGTGAAGTGCCTCCAAAGCCAGTAATGCCACTTCATTAACAAAAAACATGGAAAAATAGCAAGAGGATTGCTTTTTGCAACACTGTAAAATGGGAAGACTTTTGTTCGTTGGACTCCTTGATAATATATTTTAGTTTGCTTTAATGGAATTGCTTCTGATTATTGCTGATATGAAAGTAAAGGAGATATTTAGGGTAATGAGAAAAATGCTCCCTGAGGATGCCACCTCATCAAGCATTTACTGAGGAAACTAAGGGCACTTGAATGTCTGCTGTTAGTGCCACCTGTTGCAGCTCCAGCTCTCAGGTCCTAGGTCAGAGCAGCAGGGTTGCTTCACCCTCCCCACTACCCAGGTGCACACACTTGTCTTGTCAGTCTGGAACAAATTCACCTCCCCAGTCACATTGAGGATGATCTTCCGAAGTAATCGCTTCATTCAGAAAAAAATAGATGCAATATTGATATGTAGCTAGTTAATTTTCTGTTTCAATTTGTTTCATGTTATGCACATGTGTAGAGACTAGCTTTGTTAATACACACTCTCACAGTGGTAGCCATCATGTAACGAACTACTTAATGAGTTAAATTCTGTCCTGAGAAGAAAACTCCTCCCACTTTTCACATCTCAGTCTGTGGTTTACAGGAAGAGACCTGTGGGCGTAATGACCCTTGGGGCTAGAAGAAGCAGAGAGAGAGGTGAACTGTTTTCATCTAGCTGCTTTTGCCGGTTCCCTTGACTCATATTTGTTTATCTGTGCCCCTGTTAGGCAGGCAGAAGCAGTGCCTCCGCTGAAATCAGCAGAAGAAACCTCGTGAGATTAACTAGGACCTGCATTTGGATGGCAAGAATGAAACAGCTTTGGTGGAGCATCTGTACACTGCTTAGTTCTGAACACCAGGCAAAAAATACAATAGGAATAATGTGTTTAAAGATGAAAAGCTAAGTAGACATTATGCAAATACATACAGAGACCAAAAGGATTCACAGTCATAGAAAGGAAGAAATGGTTTGGAAAGCCGGCTATGGAGAGGAGTGATAGGAGATTACATCAATGGAGTATCATGAAACATTCTTGGTGGATAATCTATAGGTATGCTGCTTTTGTAAGCTAAAAAAATGCTAAGTTGTTCCTGTGAGAAATAAATTTTTAAAACAATGTTTTTGTAAATCTGAAGATTTAAGAGCCTAGCTCTTACATAGAACAACTCAAGTAAAAAGCAATAGGTGGTTAATATTTTACAGAGTTGGCTTATAAAAAAAAAAAATCTCTTGTGTTTCAAACAGCTGTGACTTAGTGGGAACATCAGTTGCTGATTGATGCTGTGAGACAAAGTGTTAAGGTGCCTTCTCTTTATGTGAAATCAGTGATGGAGCGGGCTGGTATGTATGCTGTGTACTCAGATCTAACTCAAAAGCACTTAAATAACAGAAAAGGTGCTGAAAGAAGCAGCCAACACCAGCCACACCCAGTGTTACAACTCGAGTTCTCAGCCATCCTTGCCGACTGCACTTGAAATTCCTTTTGAAATGGAGCAGCTGTGGACCATGGTCAAAGACGAAGGGGATGGTCCGTGTGAGCTTTGGACCATGCATTCCAAATCGGAGTTAGGGTTTGATCTCGTAGGAGTCATGTTTGAGGACAAAGCGATTTGAGGTCCGTCTGCTCCAAAGTCTTAACTAGAAATGCCAGATATTCTGTGGAAAGCAGGGCTGAACCCGGGTTCTTTCCAAATCCTGTATTTCAGAGGAATGCTGCTTTCCCCCATTTGGCTGACTTCCTGAGTCCCCAGGCAGAGCACCACAACTCAGTATGCCTCCACCTGGACAAAATCGTTCTGTTTCCCATTTTTCTTAATGTGGCAGGGAGAAACCCAAAGCCCCTTCCCCTCCTGCTCAAGTTGCTCACAGAGCACTCAAGGAGGACCCACTCTCAAACTTGTCCTCCACCACAGCGTAAGGTGCTGGGTGAAACATTCATCTTTGGCGAGCAGCTGGCAGAGGCCTGGTGGCCACCCGTGGCTGCCTAACAGACTCTGTGTTCTCTTCCCACTGCTTGGCAAGTCCAGGTCTCCTTTACGGGACTTGCACCCCCATTATTTTGTGCTGTCTGCTAGGGGCGAGGGACTCAGTTCTTTGTGGGCAATTTCCACAGATCACGCTGCAGTAAAGCCTCTTTAAGGATTTCCGCATCCCACAGTTCTCATGGTTTTCTGTGGGCCCTAGTTAAGGTTTCTCCTGAAGGATGCCCCACCTCAGAAGGACTGATGTCTGTCACAGCAGTCTCCTTTCAATTTCTGGATGTCTTACTGCCACAGTTACTCATGAAGGTGACCTCCTGATAGCCACTGCTTCTACTGGGCACATGTTAAAAATGATGGCAGACCATCCTTAGCAAAATTCATCAGTAGGATGTCTGTGCAGATATCTGAAGCTACTCCTGTGCGTATGGCAGTTTCCTTCAAACTAGGTGTTCAGATGACCTGTTTTGTTTCCCTTGACATCACACCATCAAGATTGAGATCCTGGGTGCCCTGGCTCCCGAGAAAGCTCTGTCCTTTTTGATCCATGGGGCCAAACCTCTTGGACATACTCCAGCAGTCACTTTGATGGCACTGCTTGGCCACATCTTCATTCCAGACATCCTTCGATGAGCTAATGGGAACTACTGCCTCCTCAGACACCTTGGCAGCCCAGAAGTATCGAGGAACAGGGTTGAGCTTGCAAAGCTGTGCTGAGCCTTCCCTACAGGACTGTGTAGTCTCCTTTCAGGTCACTGGTACTGTGGTAAGCACTTGGCTGGCATCACTCAGATTGTTTGGATGGTCATCTGAGAACCATAGAGGCAGTGATTTACCAGTTCTTTGAAAGTTCTCTAAGACATAGAGATCCACATCCCACCTTCTCCATCTGCTGCTTTTCCTTCCCTGTGCTTTGCTACACCATGGTTTTCTGGCTTTGCGGGTTGGAAAGAATGGACATTTTAGGCTACACATCTGGTTGAGACCAAATGTTCTTAAACACCTTTATGCAAACAGCAGCCTCAGCACAGCTCTGGCAAATATGGCATTGGGGGAACTGTGCACCTACTACAAATAACCTGTGGAGCAGTATTCCCACCAGCTCCTGGTCCAGACAGCACAGGAGCCCGTAAGACCTGAATTTACATGTAAATTGTCATTCAGACAACTCCAGCAATTCAGAAGTGATATCTTCCCCCCAGGGTTTGCATGTCCTCCGATACACTGAAATTCTTGCTGCCACTTAGCTCTAAAGTTATTAATTTATTACTAAAACCACAGCAAACAGCAGAGAGAGGAGGGAAAAAGCTGTGTGGAAACACAGCCTTGAGCCAATGCGGTGCTACCATCGTCCAAACCCTGCTCTCGGGGACTTGCTGCTTGAAAGCTGAATTTCCCAGCAGGGAAATATCTTAGTCTTGTCTATAATTTTCACTTGCAGATGGCAGAAACTCTAGCTTTGTACATCCTGCAAAGTCTCTTTGACACTGGAGCTGTGGACAGAGCCGTGCCCTTTCTCCTGGCTTAAGAAGCGGAAAAGATGGAGCCCAGCTCTAACTGGGCTGAAATACTTAGTCCAGCTGAGTGTTTCACTGACTGCAGCCAGTATTAATCACAGTCAGTCCCTGAGAGGACCAGAGCTGATGCTGCTTCTGGGTAGAGTAGACCCCTCATACTCTGCTCCCCTGGGGGAGTGCCTGCCAGAGCTGTTTCTCAAGAGAACAGCACATTTGCACAGAAACTCAGAATTGCAGAACAGCCCAGGTGCCTCTGGAGGTCACCTGGTCCCAACCCCCTGCTCAGGCAAGGCCACCTGGAGCCGACTGCCCAGGACCACGTCCGGATGGCTTTTATCTCAATGGATGGAGAACCCACCACCTCCCTGGGCATCCTGCGCCAATGTTTGACCATCCTCGCAACATCAGAGGGGTTTCTTGTGTTTAACTGGAGTTTCCTGTGGTTCGGTTTGTGCTCATTGCCTCTTCTCCTGTCACTGGGCATCACTGAGAAGACTTTGGCTCTGTCTCACCTACACTCTCCCATCGGATACTTATTGATAAGAGCCTCCCTGAGCCTCTGCCTCCGAGAAGTCTGCAAGGGTTCAGATCCAATTTACATTTACTTACTTGACAGGTTGTCTTTAACCTGGCAAGGTGACTGCAGGCACTTTCCTCCAGAGCCTGTTTACAGGTTTTTAATAACTGTCACAGTGCCAGGCATTTGCTGCATGGTGAGAAACTGCTGGGAGTGATTAGCACCAAGGGGAAAATGTCAAAGAGATTCAAATGTAACATTTATACAAAATGCTACTGCTTTTTAAAGTTCCTGTCAGCGGGAGCACAAAACCTCCCTGGCCCCCGGGGCTCATCCCACCTTCACAGCTATGCAGAGCAAGTCCCCCTCCCAGAGCCCCCTGTCTCTTCCCCACGAGGCTGGTGCCTGCAGCGCTGGGAGCTGCAGAGCCGCAGGAGCTCCTCCGTGTCCCGGGATCCCGCGTGTGGCACCTTTCTGCAGAACGGGTCATCAGCAGCTGACGACCCCGCAGGAAGCTGCTCGGGCTGCTTGCATCACTTACCCCACATCGCTGCTCAGCCTGTCTCTCCCATTACCTCACGTTCCTGGCTGGACTTGCCTCCAGCCGCCCTGTCACCACACCTAGCTCTCCAGATCTGCACATCAGTCCCCCCGCACCAGTGAGGAGTTACACGGTGCGTTCCTCCTGCTGCCCTCAGCCTGCTGGAAATTAACTGGCTGCTTACTGCTGTGATCTGCAGGTTTTAAATCCTTTGCTGGTGAAGGGGAGTCTGTTTCCAATTAACGCTTTGCCCCCCTGCAGGGCTCATTACCAGTACCCGGCACAGGGGTTTTATTGCAGCCTTCCCAGGGGCTGCATTGCTTGGACAGCAGCGGTCTCACACTGGAGGTGCTGGGGAAGGGGTCGCTGATTCCCCCCAACTCCCCACTGACTCCGTGGCTTCCCTGACACCGCGGTGTGGAAGTGCCCTCTTCCCACAGCACGCAGGCCACTTGCTCGTAACAGTGCACGCTTCGTTGTGTCTGTTGTTGGTGGGTCACGAGGCTTCTCCATGTAGGGGCCCTTCTACCGGTGCAAAGAACAGGAAAAACATTGGCAGCTGAGGCTGAGTGGAGGGTTCAAAGCATCTGAATGACTGGTGCAGGCATGTATCTCCCTTCATGTTCACAAGAAATTGCTTCCATAGTGGGGAAAAAAAAAATTCTCCAGTGAGTGCCCCAATAGAACTGAAAAACCATTTTTTATAGAAACATAGAATCACAGAATGCTTTGGGTTGGCAGGAACCTTTAGAGATCATCTAGACCAACCCCCCTGCAGTGAGCAGGGACATCTTCAACCAGACCAGGTTACTCAGAGCCCCATCCAACCTGGCCTTGAATGTTTCCAGGGATGGGGCCTCCACTGCCTCTCTGGGCAACCTGTGCCAGTGTTTCACCACCCTCATGGTGCTCTTCAAAGCACTTCAGGAGCAGACAATTTGCTCTACGGCAGCCCCACCGCTAAGTGCAGAGCAGACTGGGACCAGCAAGCGGGCTCTGAATTGCTGCCCTCTTGCAAGGAGCTGCTGGCTGGGGTTGGCTTCCCATGACTCTGTGTCAACCTGAGGAGGAACCACCGATGGCTGAGGGCAAGGGGAGGCATGTGCAGGCTGGGCTGAGCAGAGCAAAGTTTTTCACTGGAATCATTTAAAGAGGAAATACAACCATGTTTTTCAGTCAGCTCTCAGGGATCTGACCTAGGGATGATAGCTTGGAGGACAAGCTGTTTAAACTTGTGAGATACACATATTGTTTTCTACAGTATCTCTGACCCTCAAAAAAGTGTATTCTTCTCCGTTAAGTGCTCCTGAATAGTGAAAAATACGATATTAATTGCAGATTTCAGATAACCACGATATATTCTCGTCTCCCATCCGCAAATAGATAAAACCCCAAATTTCAGTAGCAATCTCTGTGGAACATGTGCCCAAAGAGAATTTATAGACCTATGTACTTCCACTTTACAGATGTACATTTATAAGACCTGTTTCAAAGACCTGTGATTCTGTCAAACCTCAGTGTTCAATAGCTTTGAGGATCTGGTTTTACATAGTCACCACCATTAAGATCCTGTATTTACATCTCGCTATCACTGGACTGGGAAATAATGGTACAGTATAGGGGAGCATACAGTTAATGATTTATACTGTCCTGTGTAATTTTTTCAGGTGTTCCTAATGCCTTTGTTGGCCAAAACCCTTGCGGAAGTGCCCTCTTCACCTGGGCTGAAATACCCCAAAGGGATCCAAGCATTAACATTCAAGGCTTTAGGCTCCACAACTCCAACTGCTTCTGTCTAAACTCTTCAGATACCCAAGGACCCGTTAGTGAGAACAGCAAGAACATCCTCAGTCACGATGGTGCATCAGTGTTAAGACTTTTGGCCCTTCCCTGGGGTTTACAGACAAGATGTTTCTGCACCAAGTGGTGGTGACAGGATACATTTATCCCATGCAGAACACAAGGCTTTGCGTCACCCAAGCACATGGTGGTGACAGCATTACCTAAAAGATGGGAAGTCCTCTGAGAGGGAGCCTGAACACTCATCTCTAGGCTTTAAGCAGAAACCCTCTGTGCTACCTGGAGCCACTGGACTGCACAGAGCAGCAGTGGTGGACAGGTTGCTGCTGAAGATCTCCCATTTTGTGCAGAGCCCTTATACGCCCAGAGGAGCAGTATATAGGTCCCAGGTCTGCGTCTCTACTGGCTGAACAGCTGCTGTATCTGTTGAGATAAAGAAAGGTGTGAGGTCCACACACAGGCAACAAGGCTGCAGTTACCCAGCTTTCCTACTCAGAAACATTTAGAAAAGTTCTGGCCATGTTACTGTGGACACAGAGCATCTCTCTGCAGCAGAGGATCATCTACATCCCCTCGTACAGTAAAGTAAACAAGTAAAGAAATAAATGTGGTGTGTGTTAGTGGATATTGGGCTTTTACATCTCAGGTACTGCAAGTAATGTTGCAAGACTATCTTCATTCTGTCTTTTAAGAATTCATTTTTAAATGTACTCTTTGTAATGTATCTCATGGAATAACTATTGCACAAACAGAAATAGCCTGCATTAGACAAATACAAATCACATTTGCGTTGACTGAGTCATCCCCTTCAGGGTGCAATCAATTATTCAAGAGGTACACATCCAAACGTTGCATAAGAGCTCTCTTCCTACTGAAATTATCACATATGTTTTAAAAATTTATCAAGGAGGAGACAAATAGCTTAAAATACTTTTGTGAACTTCTAATTATTTTCGGGATAGGATCAAAGCCAGTATAAAACATCCATGCGTAACTCAGCATACTGCTACATGCTATGTGCTCACAGGCATGTGGAGACCCCAGACACAACCATACCATAATCCATTAATCCTTTATTATTCAACACCATATTGCTGCCCTCACAGAAACCAGTGTGACTTCTCTGCGGGCAGAACTGCCCCTGAGATCACCAATGGTCATAGCAAGATATGTTGACTCCCCGGTGCACCCTGCCTGCAGCAGCCCTTTCTAGAGCACGCGTTGCATGGCTTCTGTCCCGAGCGGGAGCATCCTTCCCAGGCAGCTGCTCTAAAACCCTGGTCTGATTTCAGACAAAACCGGGGTAAAGCCTAAGTTTAAATCACTCACTAGAAGAGGTTATTGAATAGAAAATTATGACAGTTTTTCCTAGCAGCAGGAAGCAAGAATTTGAAACAATAAGCTATTGAATAATAAACATCATAATCTTTGCCGGGCAAGAGTCTCAAATAATTTTCTTTACGAATAAGTCAGATAAAAAAGGAGATTTACTCACAGGCTGAAGAACACAACCATTTTTCGTTTCTCTAATTATTTGTCAAAGGTTGTAGGTCAGCCCTGTCAGAGAGGCATGGGGAAATGCTCTGTAAAAACAACAGAGGTGGATTAACCTGGCAGGGCTGCTTCACGGCCATGCTGCAAAGCTCTAGACATTTCATCAGTCCTGCAGGGATAATTACAAGTCTGTTGGTTCCTCCTAAAACACTTTAAATTTTCACACCACTTGGGTCTCAGAACCGGAATTGTTTAACAAATCCCATGGCATATAAGACTCTTAGAAACTGTTTTTTGTGGTCTTAAATTTTGCTTTCCTGCTCTTCTCTATTTCTTCTTTTCTTTCTCAATGCTTTTCTTCATCCCACAGCTGGTTTTTTTTTTTGCCTATATGAACCTACCATCCAAACAGGAATTTAGAAGGGAGGCTGAGGGGACCTCATCCCCGCATCCCAACTAGGCTGGTGGGCCCTTGACATTGGCACAGCCATCTTGTTTAAACCAAAGCAGTCTACCTGCGAAATAGAAAATGCCCAGAGCACCTCAGATTTGTTCTACTGATCCTCCTGCTTGCCATTTTTGCCACTCTTTCCTATGCACTCACACACCAACATATTTTACTACATGTTGCTCCCATAGAGGAGACAGTTGTCCCATCAGTCAACAAGGACTATGCAAACAAGCAGCCCAGGTCTGCTGAGTGTCAGTGCTTCCGCCGGTCTCTGCTGCAAGGAATACTCTGAAAAAACCAAAACATGGCATTTTCTTGCTTAACAGCACTCGGCCACCTTGCGCACTTGGCAGCACCTTTGCAAATCTGCCTTCGTGTGTTTAATAGCCAGTCCCTTACCTGATGTTAAGGTCCCTGTCTGTAAATGCTGAATGCATTTAGGATTTGGCCTAAGTGTTGTTGTGAAGGAAGAATTATAAATGCCTTGTGCACACACTCAAAGTTGAATAGCTTTAAAGGAAGAGGGAGACCTCAGCACTATAAAAACCCCAATGAAAAGGGGGGAGTTTTGCAGCCTACTGAAGACCAATGCACAGTAACTATTTTGTCTTTAATTAATTCTTCTGCACACAGTACCTGTGAATACTCCAGTGGTATCATTTGTCTGCAAAACTAGGAGAAAAATTCTCCACAGCCAGTTGGGATTCCTTTTAACATCCTTTTCCCAGGAAATCAGGCTGTTTTGCTGTCTATTCTGACTAAGAGTCTCCAGCTTAGTGCACCAAGTGACTGTTTTACTGCAGGAGTGCCAAAAGGACTGGATACCCCTATGGTCATTCTGCTCAGGCTCGAGCCTGCGTGGGCCTGGCATTGCTTGGTGCCCACAGAAGCAGCTTTAGGGCAGAGCAGCAACAAAGCTGAGGCTTGTCCACCCTTTCCTTCATCCCCCAACCTGCCCCGCATGGGCAGACCAACCACCAGCAGCCTCCTCCAGCACCTGCAATTGCAACAGCATAGCCTGGGCAGAGGAGCTGTCTGTGTCTCACCAGGGTCCCGTAAGCAGGCAGGGCTCTGGATGCTTGTGTAGCATTCAGCTGCAAGATCACTATATACCCCGTCACTCCGCAGAGCTGGGTCTGGGACAATATTCAGCTTTCACCCGTTCCCTCTCCTGTGCTCACGGTGACAGCACTGCCCGTGATGTCCTCAGGACATGAAGTGTTGCCGTTCATTGCTGGATATTTCATACCTCCCTTTCAGCTCTCTCCTTTTGCTGCACACCCCAAGCAGCGTGGGGATATTTTAGACAGTCTTTACTGATTGACTTTTTTATTTAATGGTATAATTTCTAAAAATACCGTCCAGCATTATGCTTTACATGCTGCTCTCGGCTGCATTGGTTAAACCTCCATAGCCTTCAGCAGGTGTCACACAGGTTAGCAAAGAGCTGGAGGTGGCCCTTAACCTGTCAGTGAGCTCTTAGAGGACTTGAGAATGGGATTTCAAACTGTGTTTAGTAAGAGACAGTGTCATATTAAAGCAGTAATGAAACAATTTCAAAGTGCTTCCTAACTATGTTCACAGCAAGAAAAGCTTTCTGGTTGTTGATTCTTTGCATCCTCAGGAATTGCATCAAAACAACACCTCCAGCAGCTTGCGCTAGTGCTGAGATGAATAACAGCCAGGGACTGGTCCTGCACTCGCATGTCGTGCTTCCTAAAGGTGAAATTAAATGGTTCGTTGCTCACAAAAACTTAATGAGCCTCATACGCTGCTCACCAGGGCAGTCCTGATTAACTGAAGCACAGGGTGTGATGTTGGGTCCCAACAGCTTCAGTACAGTGGGTGATGCCAGAGCAGCCTGAGGCTCCCAGCCGAGAGAAGGCTCATTCCCCTGGGCATGGAAAGCCTCCTTCCTCACATTAGAAGGAAAAAAGGATGCTTCATGTTTGTTCTTGAATGTAAAAAGTTCAGTAGCCCCTTTCCACAAACATTCTCTTTCCTGCATCAAATTTGCTTTCAAGCTCTGTGTATTTGTACTTCCAAGTTTAACTGGAACTTACAGTTCCCCAGCTGGGAGGTTCACATTTGGAATATGGGAAGAATTTCATTTCCACTTCATTTGACTTCTCTCTACTTATGCAATAAAGACATAAAAGTAATGCCGCAGATTTCTCTGGGGTGTGCACCCGTTGTAAACTGGTGTGTTTGGGACCTTCTCACCACTACTAGAGCAGGTCTCCTGAGAAGTAAAGGGTACTTAAAGGTACCTGAGACTGCAGGGCTCAATTCTCTTCTCATTGTGGATATCAGTGTATTCGGCCACAGGTTTCAAGGTTGGAAGGAATCAGTTACTGCCTAGCCCGATGTGCTGCAGAACGAAAGCTGTGTGCCCTACTGGAGGCTGGGCGCAGGGTTTGGGGGACAAGTGAGGTGGGCGAGATGGGACCTCTCTGCAGGGAGACATGGCGGTGTCCCTGGGAAGGGGTCAGCGGCAGGCATGGACTCAGCAGGGCTGTGCAGTCATGGAGAGCGGGGAACAGAGGGAGTATGTGTGTGGTAGGGACGGGAGGAGCTCCAAGACTTGCACAGTAAAGGAAAGCAGACCCAGGCAAAGAGTGTGAGACCTGCTGCGCTCTTGTTGTAGTAAGATCTCTTTAAGGGCTAACTGGAAAAAAAATACAGCCCTGAAGGGACCATTTTATTTAATTTTAAAAAAAGTAAAACCAATTCTCTGAATACCTCAGAGTGCATGGATTTCATTGACATTTATAAGCCAAAATATTACTGTATAGATAAATTCAGACCTTTACTCCAAATCATGCTTGAATATTAGAAAAAATTTACATAAACTCAAGTATTCAAAGACTGAGGGCATCTCAGTTATATTTTATCATGTCAGTTTGCACTGAAATTCTTGTTTTGTGATGATTTAGTTATGACTCTAAGTAAAATTTAATTCAAAACCAGCCCCCAGTAATGGTTTATCTTTGGTCAAGGTTTTTAAATAGAGGTCAGCCATAAAAGTTTCTTCTCCTCCCCACTTGCAGATCTCCACACGATGTCTGTCTCCTTGTACACTTTGGGTCATCCCATAAAATGCCTTCCCAGCTGATTTTCAAGGCCTTTGGCAACTTTTCCTGCATCTACCTATTGCTCAGGGGTATTTGATCTCCTCCTTCCAGAGCACTGCTCTGTGCTGCAGTCCTGGCAAAGGTGGTGAAACTCCACAGAGACTGAAATAACATGAATCAACACCCACCCCCTCCAAGGGTTGCCATGGGGTACATGATTTCTGTGTGGAACCTCTATGGGACTGCTAAAAAAGGCAGGGCTGCCCGACGGTCCAATCTCACATGATTAACGTGAGGCTGTTTGCCATGGCAAGCACTGCAGCTGCCTTGTGGCCGATGGCAAACTAAAAGCAGGCTCAGAGGCCAGCTTTGCTTTGAGGAGGCGGTGGGTAGGGTTCCACTGCACATTTTACAAGCTCAAACCCATCCCCAGGGCTCGTGTTTGCGATCAAAGAGAGAGGTACTGTCTATTTGGGTTATGTATTAAAAGCCAGGAAATCTATGCTTTTGCCCAGATGGAAATTTCTGTGACTCTCACAGCTGAATAGCTGCCTTCCACCCGTAACAGGAATGAGTGACAGGATCAGAACCCCTTGAGGAAGCCCTAGTGAAACCTCCTCCATGCCTGTGGGTACCTCTGCAAGCCGGCTTCATTTAAACAGCTTGGAATTATTTTGAAATGACCCTTTGATCAAGAAAAGGAGAGCAGACTATGTAGGACCTGCTGGTTTTGGAGACCTTTTTCTCTCTGAATGCCATTCAAGCTCTAGAGTGTGTTAGGCAGTCCCTCTTATGCTTTGCAGCCTGAGATGGGTGGATGTCAGGAGGATGGGGCCAAACTCTTTTCAGTGGCGCCCAGTAACAGGAGAAGGGGCAACGGGCACAAAATGAAGCACAGGAAGTTCCGTCTGAACATGAGGAAGAACTTCTTCCCTCTGAGGGTGACGGAGCACTGGAACAGGCTGCCCAGGGAGGTTGTGGAGTCTCC
>Ga0065711_1034176_pt1 | contig 24196 bp, 11 predicted proteins | sample Hoacrofraction12_FD_59098 | JGI IMG/M metagenome (GOLD analysis project Ga0065711, IMG submission 59098) | Hoatzin crop microbial communities from Cojedes, Venezuela - Epithelial fraction 12 v2 (version 2) | ecosystem: Host-associated > Birds > Digestive system > Esophagus > Crop | place... | reverse complement strand
GGGGGGGGGGGGGGCGAAATCTGCAGTTAAGTCAGGAAATCCAGAATGAAATGGAAGTGCTTGAAAGATTGAGTAGCAGAGGTCACATTGCAAACCATGTAAGTTTTGAACCCTTTACAGAAGAAAGCATGCAGTATAATACGCTTGTTTCTCTTCCTGCTACCCCTGAGAAGAATCTGCCTTGTCTATCACTCGTGATCCATACACTCAACATATTCTTCAGAATATTTTTCTTTAGGTTTTTTTTGTTGGTGGTGGTCTGTTTTTTTTTTTTTCCTAAGCCAAGATTAAAGCATTAAGCAAACAAAGGATATTTTAGTATCTGAGAACCTCAGCTGCCCACTACATTCTCAATGTGATTTCTGAGACCTGAGGCTGACTCAGGGCACACTGGTCAACTCCATTCTCTTTCCAAGTAAAGGATGCTGGAAACTTAATGACTCGATGATGTGGTAGAGTTTACTGGATTGCAAGTAAACATGCTGCTTCCTTCAAATCCTGTGACTCGTGCCCAGGAGGAACAGCTGCCTCAATTTTGGACTTTATCCAGATACATTATTTCAAAACTCTTCTCAATTTTACTCTGAATAGAAAAATGCTTCAAATACATTTAACTAGGCTAAACAACTACACATTAAAGTACAGCATCACTGTAATAAACATTCTGAGCCCAAATCATTTCAGCCACAGTGTCCAGAATTTATGTGGTGTAAAGTAAGCAACACCTTCAAAATAATGTAATGCTCCATGGTGTCAATGTCTTGCTTTTTTAAACATTCTGAATGGAAGTACCTGATCTCCAACAGCAAATACAATAGCAGTAGGACTTTAGTTTTTCCAGGAAGAAAAAGCACCTTAAATCCTCCATCCAAATCCTGGGGGGTGAAGTTACTTGCAAAATACAGATTTAAAACCTGCCCATCTCTGATCTAACAGCAAACACTAAGTTATTATCTTCAATCTTTTCATTCACTACAGCTAGCCCATAGGTCTAGCTACTTGACTGTCTGTAATTGTAAAAACAAATTAAGTTCAAATACAGAACTACTAAGCATTAGTAAAGCTGCTTTAAAAACAGGATGAAGAGTATCCTATGTGTTCTTTTAGTGGACAGTATTCTGGTCTTTGGCATTTTCTTTTGTCACGTTTTATTCCAAGATAACGTGCACCTGACTCATTGGATAAAAATGGCACATTACAAGTATATGGTCATGAATTTCTCCCACAGAGAAGACTGGAAGTCTTGTAAACAAACACCTGATAAAAGAATAACTTTCTGTAATGGGAAAGTTGACTACAGGCATGTCTGCATATTTAACTTTATATATAAATGATGAAACGATCAAAAAAAAAGATACACTTAAAAGTATTTTCAGTCATAATATGTAAATGTTCTTAATAACTATACAGATGCTTCTCCTTTTTTCTTTTGTATAAGCAAATAAAATCTTTCTGTTCTCTTTCACAGCTATATGGTGACTATCGCAGTCACTGCATTAGCCAAGAAGTCAACAGCACAAAGTATCTTCAATAGGCACTGAAACAGAATGAGCACAGTGCAAAAAACAGCCCAGACCAACACCACCTAGCACTGAATCGGATTTAACAGGCAAGAGTCTGTTCCTTATGGAGCTGCAGTTGCATTTTCACGCTAGATTATTCTGAGTTCATCTTACTTTTTTCCAGCTTTCATGCTCTCTGTACCTCCTCAAAATACATATAAAAAAATGTATTTCTCAAAAGTCCAAAAAGAAACAACAGCAATTCATTCCCAAACATTCAAGATTGTGTAGTTATCATATCTAGCTATCCCAATAAAACATTTTTTGTTAAAATACCCAAAGTGCTAAGGACCTGTCAGAGGCCTCAATCATTTTATTTCTGACTACGGTCAAGAACTGTTCTCTCTTCCACATATTCAACTGCAGCATGTCTGAAAAGTAATCCTTTACGTTCCAGTATGAGCATCTGCACCCAGGGAAGAGTAGAAAGGATCAGGAGAAAATAACAGATCCACAGACACTTTTCAGGTTACAGCCTGTCTTTTGCATAGTAATAAAAAAAAATTAAAAAAAAAAGTAACTGGGAAAGTTTTCCTCCTCCAGTGTTCTTCACTCATTACTCCCATCCTTGCAAATCTTCTCCTTATCAGAGGACAAAATAAACAAGGCAAAATGCTGAACTGGATATGGAACAAAAACATCACCAAACATAATCTAAGCCAGTCCACCAGTTTTGGACAATAACTAAAATAATGGGGGAAGCGGGGGGAATATCTTAGAAGTCAAAATGTAACACAGATGATTTTAGATAAATACTCTTCTTTTGCTTTTAACACCCTCATCACAAATATTGGAAGAATTTTGTCCTCAGTCTAAACTTGACTCCCTTATTAAACTTAAAATGTAAGTAGTCTGACACATCAAACTGTTCAAAAAAGTACCCTTACCTACATAACTTGTCTGCATTCGTTGAAGATGTAAACTGAGAAAAGGCAAACTCCATTCTACCAGCTAAACTATAAGGGACTGAAAAATGAGCAATCACAAGAACAGTCAGGCAGCTACCATGCCAGACTGCACAGCTGCCAATTTATTTACTAACGTATGAGATCATACAAAACATAGCATGTATTAGGTCATGACTAACACTGGGATATGCACTTTTGCATTCAAGTTTTAGGTGTTATCTTCTAAACAAAGCATAGGAAATAAAAATTATAAAACATGGACATTAAAAGCCACAAGACTGAAAATCTCCTATTTTAGCATGTGTGTATCTCACAGGCTTAAAGGACTCACTATTTGAAAACAATTTTAACTCACATCCCTGACTGTAAAAGTTTCTATGCTGCTACTATTGTCCCTGACAAGGAACAAAACAATGTAATTCCTTATGCTGTCAGTCAGTACTGCTCCCAATCTACTACAAGAATATTCAAATCACTTATCCACTCCTAGCTACCACCCATCGAACCTGGAGACTCCCAGAATTTGTTAAATCAGAAATACAGGGATGGACATCAAACCCTATTGCTTATTTACTAGATTATCGGCTGTGAAGACAGTCAGACAACACTCTCTAACCAGAACTCAAATCTTTATTTTCTTAAAGGTATTAGGTTGACTGAGTGCAATAGAAATAATGCAGGTGTTGTGATATGTATGCAACTACAACCAACTTTAAAAATATCTTTTAAAAGTAATTCTTAAGCATTCTTAAAACCACTTCTTTTCCTGAGAGAGGTTTCTAGTTCAAGATAGATATGGGCTCAACCAAAAGAGTTTCTATGAAAGATCAGGTGTGTCCCACAGTGCTCTCTACTAATACAGGAGGTTATTTAATAGTTAATATTCCACCTGCCTTTTCTTGAACACATCCTATGAAGAACTGGCAAATTGTTCCAGTGTCTAATTGACCTTCCCAGAGAAAGTGGCATGGACTCCAAATCTCAGTTTAGCTCTTGGCTTAAAACCAGTCTGCAGAACTCTAAAAAAAAAGTCAGACACAGCAACAGGAAAATAGCAAAGGAAGTTTGGGAGAGATTGCTCATCTTGCATTAGGTGGTGCTCACCTCTCCATGGCCTACACACACCATAGTCAGAAAGTTAAATTGACTGTTTATTCAATAAAAATCTCTAACAACCCTATACTTTCAAATACACCATAGGTATAACCACCTAACTGGTTCTACCCATGACCCCTAAGATGGCAAGGCATCACAGAAAACTACCCACCCAGGACAGAAGGTAGCACACTGCCTTTCTGCTGTGTTACAAAAGCTGCAATCTGCAGGTCTCCAACTGTTTGCACTGAACATTTATAATTCTCTAGGTACTCTAACATTCGTGAAACATTTTATAACTCTAGCTATCAGCACACAAGGGTTCCTGCTGTTGTAAACACTGAATCAGCTGAACTACTAGCAACACTAATGAGAATTTACTGCATAAATGAAATGTATTAAAGAAACAGATTACCACACTTCAGTACCAGTGGATGAGTCACAGCAGGACTTGTACCAAGTTCAGAAGATCATCCCCCAACTCTACAAAATTCAAGGTAAATCACAGCCTGCATTTTACTGCAACGCTGCAGAGAATGCCATCTGCAGTGGGCACTACTATATGATAAACCACTATTTCAGCTCACTTCCTGCCCCCTCAGTAAAGCTTTGCGAGAGCTCCCGCTTCTGCTCTTGAGACTTTATTAAATTCAACAGAAGCAAAGAAGTGGTTTGACAGTCCCAACAGTTCTACTGATAAAACAAATTTCAAAGCTTTTAAGTGTCTCTATAAAGGTTAAAACAATAACAGACAAAAAAGCAAGAGAGACACTTTCATAGAATCCTAGGTTGGAAAAGACCTCTAAGATCACCGAGTCCAACCGTCCACCCAACACCACCATTCCTACTAAATTATATCCTGAAGTGCCACACCTACACGTTTTTTAAACACCTCCAGGGATGGGGACTCCACCACCTCCTTGGGCAGCCTGTTCCAATGCCTGACCACTCTTTCAGTGAAGAAATTTTTCCTAATATCTAATCTAAAAGGCAAAATGGTAAAAAGGTAAGTGAAGTCCTCAGGCTTTTAATTCTGAAGTCTGAAGCTTCAGCCAGTTGAAATTTCCTCAAAATTTAACTTCTGAGTCATGTGAGAATTAGAATTATCAGAATTGCTAAACTCTAGTAAAGCTTCTAATTTTCTATGCACCACACAAGAAATTACCAAATTTTGTTTCTTTATATCCTAAAGTTTAAGATCTAGATATAGTACCGATGTGTATTTATATAATGTAAGGATACTGTTAATATCATCAATTTATGGCTTGTGAAACTTGTTGTCTGGAAACCCTAAACAGACTAGAAATTGTAGAAGAGACATAACACAGTGCAACCATCAAGCTCATGCAGTCAGCTTTTGGTTTTAGTAACACAATATAAAGATACATTGCTTAATAGTCATTTTCTCTGGACAACTTCCTAAACATACCTAAAAACCACATGGTTATTTAAAACTTCACATTTGAAATGAAATGCCTTAACATTACAAAGTAAGTTCTTCCCTGTTAAATACTCATTCTGAGAAAAAACAGAAAATCACAAACCCTCCCATCTCCCCAACAATCTCACACTTTTTTTCTATTGATACTAAATTTTCTGATTAGTTGCAAATCAACGACCAACACTTTCCTAAAGCTTCAAGACACAAATACAATTCAACCTTGCAATTAACTAATTCACTTGTCATAGTTTACCCATCAGCTACAGCAATACAACCATCTATGTGGTAGCAGTTTCAGAAGAACAAAAGTTATATTCATTTTTGTATTTTTGCTACTGTGCAAGAGAACCATAACTACACTGCAGTAGTTCTCATTTCTCCTTTATAACACCTATACTAAAACTGGTCATACAATGCGGGCAGGGTTTGTTTCTGTAATACACTGTGAATGTTTCATCCCAGAGTAGACGAGAAGGTCCAGAAGCCTCCTCAGTAACAGTGACAGAAGGGAAAAAAAGAAGAGTTTTTGCATGGACTGCCTCTCTCCACTCAGCTGCCAGTGGGACAGACTGTCATATCTGTCTTTCCTTGTACTGCTTTTTGTTCCTTAAAGGTAAGCATCTTATTTTGAGTCATCACTTTTAGCTGGAACAAAAGTATTACATGTTTTTTTTTTTTAAAAAAAAAAAAAAAAACCCTATGAATTGGACTGACCAGATGAATACTCTGGTCTTCACTCTTGAGTGAAGTTTCCGTGACGCACAAAGCAATGCCCTTTATGTATCAGGCCCATAGGTTTTGAAAATTTTTATCGTACCATTATACAGATGAAGGTCAGTGACTGTAGCTGTATTTCTGGCATTTATAGGACACAATACAAAAAAGTTGTATGATTTTATAGAAGTGTCTCAAATAATTCAAAGTTGGTTGGGAGAAAGCAGAACACCGCTATAAACATTAGCCTTCTCCATTCTCCATAAAAGCTATGTTGTATGAAAGCTTTACACTCTATTGATATTGCATGTAATTACAAAAACAGGATTTGTGTGGATGGAATAATGCTTTTTTTTTTTCATTACTGACTCATCTTCCAAGCTGCTGAGGCTTTGAAACTGTGCTGTATCAAACATCACACCCTGGAATGCTAGACTTTACAGCTGGCTGGACTCAGGGACTATTTCTTACCCAGTGCAGGCATTCACATCTCACTGAAACTAAAGGGGCTTTTTTGGGTGCATGTATCAATCGTTTATTATGGCAAATAGTGGTGGTAAAAGTAAAAATATTCCAAACTACTTTTAAGTTCACAGCATTGAATGTTAAACATCCTTCGCCCTTCCTGCTCTCCTCCAAATATAATAGAAAAGTATGTGAATTTGAGAACCTGCTGATTCAGGATACCTGAACTTAAGTTGTATTTTAAACACCTTTTTTTTCATAACCATCATCTAGATTGTTCCCCCTACCTTGGGCAAAGTGTTCAGTAATTCTGTCCTGTCCCTACTTCAAGCAATTTACTTGATTGCCCTGTTCAGGGGAAATCCTATTGCTATCAGGGCTCCCAACACACTGTTACAGTATTCATTCTAAAGCACAAGGAAAGGGAGATAAGGATAGCAGAAAGTTTCCATTGAGATACTTCAACATACTGCACGACAAGGCTGCAGAGAAGCTTGTACAGGAGTTAAAAAGCAACATGAGAACAGACCTGCTAAATTCAGGATTTCCAAATTTTTCCCTCAAACTTGTAGACTCTTTTGTGGGCTCCAAACATCATCATGCAACAACTCTGCATCTTTTACAGAGGAAAATGACAATACCTTTTTGAAACACAACACACACCTGAAGTCATTTCCAACTCAAAACTGTCTGGAAATAGGTCAAATGACCCAAAATTAGGTATACTGCTACAGCGACTGTCAAAGAAATACTAATAAATAGAATACGAACATAATGCTGAGAATGTATTTCTCCCAAAACAGTTTGTGAGCAGAAATGATAATAAATTACTGTGGAGTGATGCATCTTACTAATGGGGAAAATGTATATTTTTTTAAATACCCAAGATGGTTTTTGCCAGGAAATAAACACACAAAAATAGTAGCCAGTAAGAAGTCAAAGAAATACTGCCTTATGACAGTAAATAATTGTTGGACATCTATGATGAAAATAATTACATTTCCTGTCCACAGCCATAGAAAAACATTTCATATTGATATTTAAAATAAGTCATCATGTATTTATGACTCACTTTAACATGTGCAAACCATGGACAGAGATACAGTAGCTATCCTCTTCTATGGCATTTCTTCACTTGAATGTTCTCAAATTTTACTACAAGACTGAATGCGAACTACAGATAAATATACAACAATTTTTGCTCTGTTACCCTGACAGCTGAGGAAAACATCAGAATGTAAAATTATCATTATTTTTTCCAACGTGTAACTCATTTCAAAGTTGTTAAAAACTGCAGCAATATACACATATTATAAAAAGAAAAGGACTACGCAACTACATTTTGAAATGCCCTTAAGTCATGCACAAGCCTATCAAATGCTGACTCTGCTACTGAACTAAATCACCCTACTAAGATAGTCACCATGTTTTTGGCTCTGGATTCAGTCCTACAAGCCTACAATCACTGTTTGATCACATTACATAAGCAAGGATAATAACGTAACATTTTCAATGGCTCCTGAGTGTCAATGGGATTTGACACACAAGTCATTTAAATGCTCTGCAATCACTTATTATATTTGGACTTTCAGTGAAGAACACTCAGTTACAAGAACTATGTTTGCCTTGTTGCCCATGAAAGATAAACAGTTCTTTTCAATACTTGAAAGTGTACAAAAAGGCTAAACAACCTCAGCAAGAGAAACCCCAGTAAGCTGCGACTGCAGTACTCTCTAGGCTGAAAATGTCCATTGATTCATGACCTCTACCAAGTAACTTCTTTTTTTTTCATTTTCATGCTCCAAGGTGGAGAAACAAGCTTGAGCTATTCTTCTCACAAATCTCTTTCAGCCTTATGCATTCCAGTATCATCCTCACTCCTGTTAATTACATATGAGAGGCAAAATTGAGTCCTTTCTTACTGTTTGTCCCCCGAAGCTGGAATTTGATAGTACCCATCCACTGCAACAAAAAGCTGTTCTATGCTTCCTGTGGAATTTAATTCAAATGACTACCCACGGATTGTATGGTGTATGAACAACCCTGCCCTCCGCTCTCACCCAGTCACCATTCAAATTTTGCTCCTGTAAGACACAAGCAAATAACCAGTGGAGAGCATTCAGCATTCCCCATGCACACCTTCCATTTATAAATTGCCCTTTATGCTTGCAGTAAGATAAATAACTTGGTTTTCAATCCCCTATGCATTTTCCCCAATTTTATAACTACATTTTTGTAGCTGAACTCATTTGTACCTTTACTAGCCTCAGGTATTTCCTGGTCTATGTTGTATGACACTTCTCCTCTTTTACCCAATTACTTTGGGAAGCAATTCCATTTTAGGATTTTGAAATATTCTAGTGCAGAACACTGATTTATTAACAGTTGACAATGTCACATAATGTCAACTTGATAAATTATTTTTCCAGTTTAGGGTGCTCTGCGTCTCGAAAGTACAAATAAATATTTTCATATGATTGCTCTTCCAAATTTAGGCTTAGTAAAATCGAAGTTTTAATGAAAAATGTATTTATCTTATATTTCAGTCTCTCCGTGGCAGCTCTGCAAAGCAGGGTGTACATGGCTAGCGCTTACAAAGAATAACAAATCATGTAAAGCTCACAGAAACAAGGAAAAGGCTTTTTTTTTTTCAAAAAAAAGGCATTTCCTATTAATTTTCTAATCTTAGCAGTGCAGCAGTACAAGAAAGTGTCCTACAATCTGCCAAAACATAAATAAAACCTGCTAATCTCATCTCCTCTCAGCATCTAACTAATGAGAAATGCAACTAAGTAAACACTGTGCATGCTAAATCACAGGGGGGGTTAGTTAAACGTTTAGCTTCATAATCAAATATGCTATCAAACAGCAGTAACTCTTGTTTGGAAACAACTTTGACATAACCAATCTGTTCAGTTAATCAGTGACCCACAAATCTAAGCTCCGAAATTTAACTAGTTTGACCTACATCAGTCCACTTTTGCATTTTAAACATGCAAGTTCTGTTAATTCATACAATTCATTCAAGACAAGCGCTAGCTTATTATTCTGAACTACATAAAGTCCGTTAAAAGTCTGTTTTAAGTAAATAAATTATCAGGATCTTTCAAACATCTTCAACATGAATATGTTACCTACTCCCCCAACATCTGAGGTAAAATTGTAGAAAGTATTGGTATTTACCATTCTATAACCTGTACCTTGCTTTGTCGTAATACAATTGCACATAAGCAGTGTTTTTTTTCTAATCAGCAAGAGTTTTAAGCAGTATGTGGAGAAGTCCGCAGTGTCTACATAATTAACAAGACAGACCAAATTTTGTGCCTAGCCACTTGACATTTTCCTTATAAATTTATAACTAAAGCCTTTATGCAAGTACAGCAGATCTAAAATTTAATGGCTGGAGGACAGAGAGAACAAGGTCACCCAAAACTGTTAAGTTTTATTCTCTGACAAAAATAAAAATACCTAGTTTTTCTTTTCTACTTGTGAGGACTTAGAAGAAAACGTAACAGGAAAACTAAAAGGATAATCAAAATGCGAACGTCCTTTATCCCCCACCCTCCCCCGCCCACCTCCTTCAAAATTTTGCCACAGTCTAAATTAATTCCTAAGTGTAGACATTTGCGCTAGCCTTTCTCATGTTGTACCTTGAAAGCTCACGATCAGGAACTCCTGTTCCACCCCTGCTCAGGGGAAGACCCCTAAGCAAGACTGCAACCGGGGCAGAGGGCTGTGTGGCCCAACTGTACCAGTAGCTCCCTTTTCCCACTCACTGAGTTAGTACTGGTCATGCAGCCATGAGAAATGAGCCGCTGCGTGTGCCGTGCAGTGGACGACAGGGCAGAACAGCACTTTCCAGAAGCTGAGTCAGATGTGAAGTTGGGATGAGACCCCCTACTTCATGCACTGTGCCTCTCTCCTATTTCACACAGCACACTCCCCAGGTCTCAGGCAATTGCACTTCAATTACCAGGGCAGAGAGAATTCAGCATGCACGTTTTGCTTTAAAGTTCAAGGGCTTTAAGCACCTAGTGAAAAAACAATTCTTCAACCCCCATCCTTCATCCCGTGACAGGAGAAGGAAACATTTACACAGACTGGTATTTCGGCTTTTCCATCTTCGGTGATCCACATTAATGCAAACGCAAACTGTAATCTTCACAGCTGTCACTTTCACAAGGTAGCTTTTACTATTTTTTACAATTTTTTTAAATGGTTAAAGTAGACAGGCTACGTTTATTTACATGAACCAAAAACCGGAAACCATTATATTATCCATATCATATTCCTACTTTGAAATAACATGGAAAAAGTGTGGAAACAAGCCTCAACTTCTTATTTTCCTCTGCTAATCAAGACTGAAGGTATAAATCACAATCAGTAGATTTATTTCATCTAATTCAGACAGTGATAAATCAGAGCCAAGTTAAATATTTCATTTGCATGCATGCAGAGCAAACAGCAAAGCAAGGCTCTTTCGTTAGATCAGCTTTTTATGCATTTCTGAAGGTAATCTTAGGCAAAGGCACGGTAACCAAGCACAGACTGATAATTAACAGTACATAATAAAAACGAGCCCCATAACATTACCTCATCCTGAACTCTCATCCCAGCTATGTGTAACCTTCTCAGTACAAAAGGAGAACAAGCAAGTTTTAACTACCTAACCACTATGACAAGTTGCAGCTGCAAACTGCAACTCTACGGCTTCATTAACTATGTCAAATTAATGTTGAATCCCAAATAGAAGCAGGAGTTAAAAGGAGTTCTAAAAATTAGGCAAGCAAGCAGCAGTATCAGCCCATAACTCTTCAGTCATCTCTAGTCTTCAAGAAAAATAAAATAAAGAAAAATTAATGTTTCCATGATTCTGCCTGACTTTAAGCTTTTAATCATACATCTCTGCACCTTCTTCAGCTGCAGCCTTTACTTACGGAAGACCCCTTCTAAAAGGGGACCACACAATCTTCTCTCAGTCTCTGCTTTCACCAAAGCACTGCAGCAGTCTGGGAAATTAAGTGGCAGGTAATAGAGTTAAAAAAAAAAAAGGTGTCTCTAGCTATGAAACTAATGAATAGCAAATATGTAAATTGAGAACTTCATGCACATTGTTTTCTTGCCCCCTTACTTCCCAATACTTTTACTTAATGCCCTGCCTCCTACAAACAGCAGACAGATGAATTTTTTTCATTTTTAGCTCTCTAAGCATCACTTGTCTCAAGTCAATTTATGCAGACATTTTTGTTCTGTTATGGGAAGGTAAAATGCTATCTATAGCCTTTCAAAGAAAAGTGTTTACACTCAACTAATTCAACTACAATCAAAGTGAATTAAACACATCTGTAGCTACCTTTAGATGGTACAAACTGAACTAGCAGCTTTTATCTTTTGAGATAAGGGTAATACTGCATTCAGTCTTTGCTATATATAGTGCCACTTGGTTTTAACAGAAACAGTGGTTTCTGAACAATATCCACAAGTTAAACAGCTGAAAACAAACATACAGAAACATTAACTCAGGCCATCTGTCCAGCTAGCTGGTAGAAGCCACTTGTCTCATGATCTAGTAGTAGTTTTGTTGCAGCCATGATGACCTAAGGATATAGGCAAGATTGATTTTGGGGACAGGGGTAATATCTAGGTATATACTTAGAAAAAGTAGACCAGCTTTCCTGTATACTGAAGAAAAGCCTGTGCCTCCAAAAGCTGGTCTACTTTTTCCAAACCAGGTACTCAGCTGTGCTACTAAAAAAGTAACATCTACCTTCAGGATTTGTCCTGCATAGATGACGAGGGACAAGAAAGCTACGCAGAATAAAGGAAAGCACCGTTGATTAACCAGCTAATAATAAATCCCCAAATAAGGATTATGTACAACATTTCCCTTACCCTCTTCTCTAACTGCCTTCACAGACACCCAAAGAACACAAGTCTTTGGAGCTCCCATTTGTGCCATGATCCTATCACGTAACCTTAAAAAAGTACAAATCCATTCGGACCATAAACTGTATTTATTGGTTGAGTGGCCTTAAGCAGTCCTCAAAAATAATTCAAAAGATAAATCAAAATCATCTCTAATTTTATCTTTATTATATTCATACCAGGAAAAATACCATTAAAATAATTAGTCAAAGTCATGTTCAAACAGAAAATGTTTCTTTTACAGCTGTTTTCATCCTGAAAACTAATAAATACATATGAGCATTCTTTGGTGCTACAGTAAGTCATTAGCTACACAATACATCTACATGAGTGTTGCAGACGAAGCCATTTCAGTTTTTATAATTCTGTATCAGAAGTTGTAAAGAAATTAAAGCTGTATGTGTGTGTCTGTGTACATATATATAAAAATAAAAATCCCCACACAATTTCAACATTTCCAACCACAACATAAAGACTACTTAAAACCACTTATCTATTGAAGTTTACAACAAACATGTTGCTAACCGAAGTCAGAAACCCACTACTAAATCAGCAAACTGAAATCATAAGGACAGAAAGAGCGCTAACAAGAAAGCGGCTAAATCACTTTCCATCTCAATGGCATCCAGGAGTGTTCTGGGAATCTGATCTGAAGGGGAAAACAAAACAAAAAAAACAAACCAAAAAAGCAACCAATAAAAAAGAAACCAAAAATCACAGCAACCTCTGAAAGCTGTAAGCTTAAGTTTCTCAAAGCCCTAATCTAGTTCTGTTTAATTTGGGTTTCCAATTACAGCAGTTTCAAAGGCAACCAGTAATTTCAGTTATCTGAATTTCAGACACATTTCAAAAGACGTCAGCTCAGGCAACTGAATTCTAACCTGTAATGTTAAGAGTTCTTGTTATGCTGCTAAGTGATGGAATTTCCAGTATTTTGGTTTACTTTAAAACAATGATATAACGTATCAGTTTAGTTTACTATATGATATACATCACCCTGTTTTTTCTTTACCTTTTGAATCTGTCTTTACAGGCCACCTGAGCAGGACAGGAAGTGTTAATTATTCACCAGAAAGATTTCTGGTCTTTCCTGAATTAGTCACACGAGAACATTAATAGTCAAAGGAGAGCCCGCATCACAGAATAATGGATAATAATGGGGTCCTATCTTCATCAAGAGTACTGCAAAACCACCTGAGACTTGCAGATGTGTAATGCAAGGCGGTTCTTGCACTTCTAATTGCATAGCAACTCTTCTGATTGAAAGAGACTTCCTCCACCCACCACAAACACTTCCTTCTACACGAACACCCTTGGAAACAACATGTCAATGGGTCAATACTGTCCTAGAGCAAGTTCCGATTCAAAACAAACACCTCTCTCTAAAGCACAGAGCTGGAGAAGCTATAAATACTCCTTGCTACCAAGTCTTTCATTCAAGGCTCCTAAAGCACTGTGGAATTAAATGAAGAGTGATGATTCACTAACGAAGGAAAACATGCAAAGGGAAAAGCATGGACCGACTTTCATACAGTGCATCAGTGGCAGAAATAGTAACAAATCTTTTCCAAACTTAACTGCCAAGAAGAGGACTTTTATTAAAAAAAGGAAATATTCTACTACCCTTATCTGTATGGGTTCATAGCCTCTAAATTCTTGTAATTAATGGATGATGTATTAAAAAATCTGTATTAAAGCACAATTTCTGTATATTTGGAATCACAGTAGCCAAGAGAAAGTTAAAACAGAAACGTGCCTTGTGTCCAAAATAAAACCAATGCTAACAAAAATGATTAGAGGGATGGAACATCTGCTCTATGAGGAAAGGCTGAAAGTTGGGGCTGTTCAGCCTGGAGACAAGAAGGCTGCGTGGAGACCTTAGAGCAGCCTTCCAGTACCTGAAGGGGCCTACAAGAAAGCTGAAGAGGGACTTTTTACTTTTTTTGGAGCAGGCACATAGTAATATGACAAGGGGTAATGGCTTTAAACTAAAAGAGGGTAGATTTAGATTAGATATAAAACAAATTATTCGCTGTGAGCGTGGTGAGTGACTGAAACAGGTTGCCCAGAGAAGCTGTGGATGCCCCCTCCCTGGCAGTGTTCAAGACCAGGCTGAACGGGCTTTGAGCAACCTGGTCTAGTGGAAGGTGTCCCTGCCCATGGCAGGGCGGTTGGAACTAGATGATCTTTACGGTCCCTTCCAACCCAAACCATTCTACGATTCTAAAATAAGAGAAGACCATATAGTGACATTCAACACTATTTATATAGTGACATTCTAAAATTTAACTAAGCCTGGAAAAGAAACCTACTCTAAAATAGGCACGTTAGAAATATCACAAACACTCCATGTATTTGACAACACCAGGAGTTACCAGTAGCGGTTAGTCCACCTTCTTAAATAAAATGAGGAGTCAATTTGTAATTACTATTTCCAAGGCAAGCTTAGTTTCAATTACTTTGCCATGAAGTATTAATCACAAAGCCCCAATGCCAAGAAAAAGATATTTGAAGTGTTCAAATGCTATTGTTAATCGCTTACTTTTGAAAGCTCAAGAATTAGTTAACACCTAGGGAAGTTAGTAAGTATATATGGATTAATCCTAAAAGCTCTTTATCAGTTATTGCACAGCTGACTGTTCATCCACACATCTATGTAAAAATGAAAAAACAAGATTTCAGCTGCTTCAAAGAACTACTGTATTTGAAACCATCTAAAATTCTGAGCATTTTTAAAAATTAAATCATGATGCTTTCCATACCAATTTTTTCCTATTAAAAACTGAATAACAAGACTAAGAAGCTTGTGAATTAAAATTGGAGACAAACTTTATTATGGAAACACACCATGTTCAAAGTGTTTTCATTCCTTCAAAGAAGTACACAGTCAAAAGTTGATTCTAAAAATAGAAATTGTTAGATTTTAAATTGATTAGCGTGTTAACAATTCAGGGGAACACTTGATACCTATTTGCATGAATAAGCAAGCATTTGTTAATACATGGACAATTTTAGAAACCATTATTGTCCATTAGTTCACTGAAGGAGATTACTAAATAAAGGTAACACTAGGACACTAAACAATGAACAAGCACTACTGCATCCGACAGTAATACCTCTTCCTGCAAACTGGTGTCCGCAATACCTGACCTAAGAACCACCCCTTTCTCCAGCTAAAAATGCATTTCATGGAGTAATATTGGATACCGATTAAAGAAAAGTTTCAAAGACAGTTAATTATTTATAAAAAAGATAAACTCCTTAATATTGACATTATCTTGGACCAAAATAGCATCTAATCAACAGTCAGAACGACAATACAATTTCCAGTACTGAGGGACTCTTGCTAAATGACAGCATTTTGCTTCCTTTATATGTGCAACTTCCTCTGAGACACTTCTAACAACATATAATTAGAGACCAAAATGCTGCTGTTATGGCGACAGGGCTGATCTCAGTAACAGTCACATTGTGAAGGCCGGTTGTATTTTAGCAATTAAGTCAATAAGGACATGACTTTGGATTCTGCTTTTCTAAGTGCACAATTAGGAGGTTATCACAGAAGTAGCCTGCTGTTGTTTTTAAAAAAACACTTCTTCCATTCTAGTCTTGTGCTCCTTTCTTCTCCCCCTTCCTTAGGTGCTTAGGAATTAAATAGGACTTCTACACTCAAACAAGCAATAGTTAAATACATACATTACCAAAACAGGCCCTCAAATGAAACAACTCACCCAGCATCAGATACTACATAGACTAAATAGCTAGAAACTGACGACACTGATCATCAAACAACCTCTTCTTCCCTCAGTTTGTCTGACTTATTAAAATTACTGCAGGAAAAACAGTTTTTATCTTCATTCAAAATTTTTCACTACTTCCAGTTAATCTCTTTAATTTACACCAAATAAACACTGGAAATCCAATACTAGCCAAAGTACCTTTATTAAAGGACATCATGTCAATAAGACTAATTTTAAAAATAAATTCCCTTAAACGACTAATAAAAACACTGCAAGATTTAGAAACTGAAATTTATCTTCCTCCTATTGACCTACACACTTCAAGTTCAGAGCATGCATATGTGGCCAGATTAAACAGGAGGAATTGAACAGGATACCTACAATACTTTCATAAATAACGTAGGGCAGAATTCCCTGCTGCAGGAAAGACCCGAGAGGGCAGATTAAATGTAAAAATACATCAACAATTTCCTAATACAACTTCTCTGTATAGGCAAGTACTGCACTTACCACAATGCTACTACTCAGATGCTATTATCCGAGAAATTGAACACACAACTGCAAATGTCTTCCTTCTCCAACTCATGGAATACTGTAACTCTTCAATTAATACAGGTAAAGAATAATTTAGAGCTGTGTACTACAATACACTGACTTCCAAGTTGCAAAACTGCAAAACATGTGTTAAAAAAAAATTAAGTTTAAACCCCACACTCCTTAAGCATATGAAATTCTCACTAATTCAAGATCCATCCTGCTTATTAAAAAAAAGTGTTACATCAAAATCTTATATTAAAAAGTAATAGTTGGGCATTTTTGCAGAACAAAAATACCAACCCACTTCTACTGTATGTTAATGTCATCTCCACCGTCTGAAACCATTGATCGTGGTCATCTACACAGGTTTCATCTTCAGAAAGTGTTTTTCAGAACCATTTTGCATTTGCTGCATGTAACGTACTCAACAGTACTTTCTTACATGGCCTTCTTACTGCTCTGAGAAGATGCCTTTCTAATACTTGCAACTACTCTGACCTAAGTTCCTTCACAAATCTGACGTCTGCGGAAGTCAATGCATGCTGTAGCTATGGCCTGATTTTTAGTTCTTCCAAAACCAGAGAAGGGACTCCATGCTAGTCAGCCCTGTCCAAACCGAACAGACAGGAAGGATTCTTGCCATTTGGGCAAAAGAAGAGGAAACAAAAGGGAGAACGTAATTTACCTGCCTAAATTGAATATGAAGTTTATCGCCGAGATCCAAATGAGGGTTTCAACGTAATCAAGATCAAATACTGTCCAAAAACCATTCACAAGACATTTGTGATAATACTTTAAGATACAAAGTTAGTCAGTCAAGGCTGTATATTTGAGGAGATACAGGAGCACAGTGACATTTTAAACACCAAATAATATAAGCAATATTTTGCTGAGAAAATACATCACATTCATCATTCCCACCAACTGCATCTAAAGAAGCCTGTGTCTATTTCTATGCACAAGCTTCTAATTTAAAATAATTTTTAAATCCAGTAACAGTCAGCACAGCATGTCAGTAAAAAACTCAAGTCAAAATCAAACATCTCCAATGAATATATCCATCAAGGACCATTCTCTCAAGCTAATGCTTTGCAGGACTGATTTCAACACCTTAAATGAAATACTGGGTTGTGATGATTCTATCAGTTCGAGCCTCCAACAGCTCTCCAAGCCTAACATGCAGCAACAACATTACCACTTTCGTGGAAGTTTGATGTTGAAGTGGTTAAAATTCATGCAATTAAAAACAGCAGCAGTGTTTCCTTAAAAGTTATACATATATTATAACCCTCTAACAGACCTGACTTACCATTAGAAACTTATGAGAACACAAAGCACGTTCAATAAAACGAAGCAATATACAAAACACAACATATCTATGCTACCATACAACAGTTGAACATTTTACTAATTGGCATTAAGACAGGTATTTCGTAGCACTAACCGTGACATAATCACTAGCACCGACCAAATCACAATACCTTCGACTAGTCTCAGTTTACACAAGACATGAAGAAGGTACTGACAGAGTAAGATAGAAAGAAACCTGGGAGTGACCTAGACACAGTAACGTTTAACCCCTCCAAGCTTCTAACAGCAGCACACAATCTACCTCTTTCTTGTTTCTTCCACTTGTAGAAGCAGCAGCTATGACACTGAATTTCATTCTGATTGATGAGGAAGTTAGTTAGATTAAAAGGTGCTGGATACATCTGTCTATAATTAGCACAGCATCCATCTAGAATTAGAGAGTATTTCTAAAACACTTTATATAAAGATTTTGAATAAATTAATGGTTTAAGCAAGTGTTTGTTTTCTCAAATTCTGGCTTCACTGAAGAAGTGAACAGACATTTTTAATCAAGAAGGCCTATTTTTGCATCTTCTCAAACGAAACACCCTCATACACCAGCTGTTTGAATTTATTCAGTCCTTAGAGTTATCACACAGCAAGATTAAAGGGAACAAAATGATTTTTTTTTTTTAAATAAAGAGAATGGTTAAATTATGGAACTACTTGCTGCAGGATGTTGTAAGGGTCAAGAGTACATATGGATTCACCAAGTCATTACATAAATTCATAAAAAAAGACCCACTAAGCCATAAATCTGTAAAACAGAGGACAACCTTACATCAGACTGCCAGAAGCTAAGGAGGTATACCAAGATAAGCATCACTACATGCTTGCTCTGTCCTTATGCTCATTCCCTCAGCATCTCTTATCACCCAAATCAGAAACAGGGCTGGATGCATCTTTGGTTTGATCTAAAACAGCTGTTTTTCATTAAATAACAAAATCTCCTTTCTGTTTTGTCTATTCTATTACGCACTGCAAAAGAAAGCTTTGTTTTCACATTCCTAGAAAAGAGCTTATTACAGTTAAAGTATTAAATCCAGTTCATCTGCTTTTACTTCGAGTGCCAATAACCCCATTCCTAAAGGTAAGCTTCTGCAGCAAATAGAAAACTTAGCCCTGATCCAAGATGTGGCACCTTGTAGCTGCGGCTGCAAGAGGCAATGGCTCTCTGTACAAAAAAGTGAAAAAAATTGTATCTTTTGACTTTAGTTGAAATGCTTTTCTAGTTGTATTATGACTGAGGGAAATCACAAGAACCTCACAATTTATCATTCTTTATTCTGCATATTCCTATTCAAGCAGGGAACACTACAAAGTTCAATTCCCCACCACCACTCTCTCCTCAGAGAGAAGCTTCTCATAATTCTCAATATTCTTGTAAAAATAAGATCCAGGCAAAGAATTTCAGTTTCTCTCCAATGCCTCTTATCATCCTCTGTAGCATTTCCTAGGAAAACTTGCAAATACATCAATCGCTCATCAGACTTTTTGTTTCTGCAGTTAAATAATTTCTCACTTCTATTAATGCAACACACCAGCAGACGTGTTACAGCAGTTCACGATGGCTTTAACTACAAACTGCTTAAAGTTCTTTTACCCAAGGATTTGACAGAGTATTATATAAGTTCATGCATAACATAGAAAAATACAATATTCAAGTATTTTTTGTCTTAACCAAAGACCAAAACAGAGTACAAGGACCACACTAGGCAAATTAATTACTTGATTCCAACCAGCTTCCTGTGATGGATGGCCTATAAACATTTGTAATATGTGAGAGCAAACAAGCTTTTATCTTACCAAAAAAAATTGTTTAGGTCTTGTACAAGGTAGTAAGAATTAGCCTTCCTAAAACATAAGTGTCATTAATTTATTGATTTAAATCAATTTATCACTTTAGACAGAAGAACTGACATTTCTGATCACCAATAACTGCAGAGAAACCCTGCCCCTCAGACAGCACTACCCGCACACAGCCATCCCAAAGCACCTTATTTGATCCTCACTGGCTTACTATTCACTTAAAGACTCCAGTTAATACTGAAGTCTAATAAACAATAACCTATTTGGTAGCACATACATTTTCTTGCATAAGCTGAAAAATTTATTGCTTATTCTAGCCTCTGATCCAAAGCTCCAGTAAGTGAAAGCCTGGCTAAGGAACTGCATGGTATGAGCCCAGTGAAAACTAATTCTCAGAGGGAACAGTACATATTTCAAGAATTTACTCAAGCTTCATTTAGGAATATCTATGTGAGGTTTCAACAGTAAAAGCAAAATTAGGTTTACGAAGGCATCATGCATTCACGATGACCTACTCAGCCTATGAGATTAGAAAGTATTTATCAAAAAGACAGTCCCTGAGAGTTCACATGGAATGAACAGCTGTAATCACAAAAAAAAAAAAAAGGAAGGAAAAGAACAGCCAGAGAAAAGAATGGCACATACATATATAGTCATTATTTGTTTTGAAGCTAAAAGCAAGTTTTGGTGATAAGTCACCAACTAATCATGCTTATGTTAAATGATTCACCATTTGATAAAATGTTTAATTTTAGTAAACAAAATTGAGAAAAGAGACAGATTGGTATGGTAGGTGCCTGATGATGCATAAGTGAGTGGAAAATCCAGACTCAGAAAAACTCTGGACTGGGCCTGCACAGAATGCTTGGGGCACAATGGCTCATCACACATATGATGCACGCACTGTCAGAGAAAGGCAGAACAAATGATGACATCCTGCGAAACCCCTGCTGGCACATTCTCAAACAATATTGCCATCAGTTTTAGCTGACTACAGTACCTTATAGTTGCCAGAAATAAGATGAGACGAAACTAATCATACTGTGTTTTCAATCAACTTCCTGCTGGCTGCCACCATTTCAGGAATGGAATTCATTTGTTTTACATCCATTAACATATTTCCTTCTTTTCTGGCTCTAAGGCACTGAATGCAATGGTATGGTATCCGTCTGGACCATAAGAAAAATAAGCAAGAGTCACTACAGTACAAATAGAATTGTAAAAGCATCACCGTCTCCTCCATACTCATTCACAGTATACACTTCTAGCAGCCAAGGAGTATTTTACCTTACGAGTCTCATCTATGCGTATAACCATGTAATAATAAAAGCCCCAGCCCTCTGATGAGCTATACACAAGTGAAACCTTTGTGGAGTCCTTAAAAAGCCAACAGAGAACAGCCAACATGTAGTTCATTAAAGCATCACGCCTCATCTCGAACAAGCCAAATGCCTTAACTTCAATATATACATATAGTAATATTTTCATGTATTCATTAACTTAAGAGTTGAAGATTTTATACGTGCCATAAAGTGAAACGGGTTTCTGAAATCCACCAGTCTAAGAAAAACCCCCAACATTACAGAGTCTGTTAATCAGATTTTTTCCAGATCATAAGAGTGAGACATTAAGCACAGCACTAACTCTAGATGAAGTAACCTAAAACAATAACTTGCGTATTGCACCCTTTCCAAACTCTGTCCACTAAGACTATTCCAATAACAACTGGGATAGTTGCAACTGACCAAAGTTTAAGATGTAAAAAAAGGAAGAAAGGGGAGCAAAGTATTTCCAAACAGTAAGTTGTGCAAATTCTTCATAAATAACATGAATACAGATGAGGTTTTCCCAGCTGAGATTATCTGGGTAACTGAAATCATTTTGTAAAATTTAAAGATCATGTCAGTGCTCCATTTGAACTTTACTTGTGCAGAATGACAGATTGGACATTCTAAAAAGAAGGGAAAGTCTGCAGAAGATTAAAGGATGGATTCCATGATCTTCAACAAAAGGTAAGCAAACATTAGCCCTTGACCTTAAGCAGATGTTTCAGAAGTTCTCAACAGTCTCACTCAAGCCTCTTCTTTCGGCTGTTCATTTTCAAGTCTCTTAGATCTTGAAACATCAAGAGTTTAGTAGTTTTCCAGTCACTAGAGAGTCTTGAAACCTTCAGGATCTGAATTTCTAATATAAGCCCAAGCATTTTAGAAGGAGAAACCCTCCAACATTAATGCAATAGTACATACTAGTCTTCTCCTGTAACCTGTAATGCCACTGCTATCAATGTGCATCTCAGGAGCTGTTTCTATCACTGTTCGCCAAGAGGCAAGTTTTAGACCAGAAACCCACAGCTTACTTCAATTTTAATGCTTCTTTCAGTATTTCCTTAATGTTTCCCATCTTCGTGGATGACTGCTGAAAGTGTGCGTCTTGCTGCAAACAGTCCTGACTAAGCATTCCATAAAATCAACAACAACAACAAATAAAGTAAAAATCACAATCTTTTATGCTTGGCAAAGTCTAGACCTTATTGTTTGACCCACTGACATTGAGTTGTTCTGCTACCACTTGGTTGGGGCTCACTCAGAAACAACCATGAAAGGATTCTCAACCATTGGACCAATTAGGACGAGGAAATATAAAGCAACACTATTCCTCCACATTACTTTATTTACAAATGTCATGGAAACCACTACATTCAATTACAAGTTTCAGAACTTTTCATAGCCTTATGTGTCCAGCAGTACAGAGCAAATACAGCCCTGTTATTCCAAAATGTGACTTGACAGACATATAAAAGTGACATGAAAGTCACAGATAAGACCCTGTCTTTAGACATGTTGCCGGTAAGAACCCTAGCTGACATCTAGAGGAGCAGAATTCCACCTTCTCATGCATATAAGACTTACTGCTGTCATGACTTACTTTCTTTGCAAAGCTGGTATAGAACTGTGACCCCTTAAGTACTCCTGCCAATGCAACTTCACTGGAAGGGCAGGTCTACACAAACTTACCAACTGATCTTTTCAAGCACTAGCAAGACCTAGGTAAATAAGGACAAGAGGACACTAAAGTTTCTTCAGGACTGAGAAGTACGACAAACTGTCAAACTTTGGAAGTTGACAGCACAGTTTTGAGTTTTGCTGGGTTTTGTTTGTTTTTTTCAGTGAAAAAATAGATACACAGTTTGCCACTGCATATTGAAATATACCTGGCAGACACTTTAACAAACTGAAAAACAGATTAATTTACTCACTGTAGTGGTGGAGAAAGTGAGCTTTTTATTCACAGTGTTGTCTTTCCAAAATATCTTACAAGAAACACCACTGCATGGATGACACCCTGGGGGGTGGCGGGGAAGAAGTGGGGAGCAAAATAACACCATTTGGCTAGCTGCTTATGCAAGGGAAATATATGTTAAAACAAAAAAAAGTAGCAGCTTTAAAGGAACGGGTTTTCTTGAGAGCCTCCTGTCACCATTAAGGAGATCCTCAAACACGAAGCATCAGATTTTCTTCTCATCGCAACACGCTGAACTAGCCAAGAAGTTCAGCCCAACAAAAAAGTTCACTTCCAACTTTCTGTAACACTCCTTTCACATCCGTATCATGTTACAGAAGCCTGTAGGCTACATTAGAGATAGCAGCAACTTGCTTTCCACTACATTACAGAAAACATCAGGCCCAAATATGGGAGCCTAACACAACAAAAATAAACAAAATAATTTACAGTATATTTATAATCTGTCTTGCAAGATCACTCCCACCAGGGTCATGGCATTTGTTGTAGTTCAGGCATCTGCCATAACTCAAAATCAGGATTTCATTTAAAATCCTGCCACTCCAATAAACCAACCAAATGTACAGTGACATTACTAAAGCACTCTTACTGCGCATCTTTTCTCTCAGCCTCCACTTCCCCAGAGTACCTTAAACTGTATGACACAAATCCCAAGAAGGTACAATCACAGACAAGAGTAAATCTCAGGTGGGCCCTCAAAAGTCTATTTCATCACATATTCTTTGAACTTTCCATAAATAAGATAATTAGGGACTAATGTCTCTGTGATATACATTAAAGGCACTTTATGATCATGTGTATCTGCCAGTATACCATCTGCCATGATACATGTGATAAAAAAAAAAAAAATCAATAATGGAAACATCTTCAACAGACATGACCCTAGAGGTCATAGCAGTTTAGCAAGGAACAGATTTACTTTGTTTTCACCTTTGGCAGACAGGAATGACCCTACTTCCTTCTTTCTACAAGCGGATCAGCCAACAGCGAGCAAGAACCTCATCCATTACGAGCCTCCCTGCCTTCATAAGGTGGAGAAAGTATATTTTTGTCCTTTGCCTTTTTCCCCTCATTAGTTACACTGCCCTGCCCGAACAGCAGCGAGAGGTCCCCGTTGCGGGGCGCAGGGCAGGGGTGGGTCAGGCACCGCGCTCCAGGTCACCGAGCCGGGCACCCAGGGGCTCGGTGAAGGGCTACAGGCAGGCCCCGCCGCGCAGCCCCCAAGGAGGGGCAGCCGCTCCCGGCAACCCGCGGGAAGCAAGCAGGGCCCCCCCCCTCCCCGAGGTGGCCGAGGGGCGGGGGAGGCCGAGGGCCGCCGCTCCTGGTCAGGCCGACCCCCCCCCCCCCCCC
>Ga0065711_1034175_pt1 | contig 24199 bp, 13 predicted proteins | sample Hoacrofraction12_FD_59098 | JGI IMG/M metagenome (GOLD analysis project Ga0065711, IMG submission 59098) | Hoatzin crop microbial communities from Cojedes, Venezuela - Epithelial fraction 12 v2 (version 2) | ecosystem: Host-associated > Birds > Digestive system > Esophagus > Crop | place... | reverse complement strand
CCTCCTCTGGAGATATTCAAGACCCGCCTGGACAAGGTCCTGTGCAGCCTGCTGTAGGTGACCCTGCTTCGGCAGGAGGGTTGGACTAGGTGACCCACAGAGGTCCCTTTCAAACCCTGAACATTCTGTGATTCTGTGATTAGAAGAAACAGAGAACCACTCATACTAAAGGTCCTATTTTTAACTCCATCTGGTAGTTCCGCACTCCTCCCAGCAGTCAGACATTCAGAAAGTCCATGGAGTATAGGATTGGTGTTTTCGAAGACATAGCGCTACCAGGTTTCCCAAGACTCCTGGCTGTACTTTTTCCATTGAATTATTTTCTTAGTCTTTAAACTAAACCACTGATTTATGTACGCACACATACATTTAAAAAAATACATTTGCTGGATACATATTCTTTATTATTTATATAATACAGAACCACAATGGATGACTAGCCTTAGAAGACATTGATTTACCAGCATTAAAAAAAGTGCAGTGAACTTTTCTAACTAAAAGTGCTACATGACAAGCAGAAACAAAATACAATTAGTTTGTGGAGTTTGTTGTTTCGGAGACAAGGGAAAATGCTAAATGGTTCACTTCATGACTTTTGACTTTTAATTTTTTACCTCTTTTCAACCTTGTCTAAATTACCACTACCAAAGTTGCAGGGGTACACAACAAAGTTAAGCACTCCTTATGAAAAACTTAGGTTTCTAGAAGAAAAAATGAACACAGCATAAGGAAACAGAATTCAGGCATGGCATTATGTGATACCACTGAAAGCTAACAGTAAGGGGAAGGTTTTCAAAGAAGGAACGTCTGTTTCATGACAGATAAAAAAAAAAAGCTCATAAAATATCTTAGATTTTTATAAAACTAAAATTGAGACAGTGATCCTGCTATTAGAGATACTGAATTTGACATATTGCATGTTCTGCTTTCTACTATTTCTCTCACTTGCCTTTGCTTCTTAGGTGTTTGTTCACATGTGACTGAAAGCAAGAGAAAACAAGAGGCTTTACCTTAAACCAGCAATGTAGCTAAATAAGATTCTATTCATGCAGAAATCAAAACCATCCTGGGAGATCTGCTCACAGTATTACAGCTATAAGTACCCATTCAATAGATCCAGTCCCAGATTCATGAAAATGTTCCTATTTGTGCCAATCATAAGCATAAGTTTCATTGTGTCATTCATTTCATTAGCTATCTGTTAAGAACTTGCTTGCCTAGAGGAGGATATTAAAGCAAATGGTTAAGTGCTTTCCCAGCTGGGATCTTTTCTTTCTGCTTTTTTTTTTCCCCCCATAAAATTGGCTGTAAGTTTTCTTCCATTCAGCATATTCTTGTCAACACGAATTATTTCCTTCTAAAATTCATATTTTTCTTTCTAATAACTTGTATTTTAATAATGATTCACTGTTATGTACCTACTATTGCATCTTAAATAATCCCATCATAAACCAGGTGTTATTGTTCTTGTCTAAAAATAGTAAGCCCTCTTAAAAACAGCTAGCTGGTTTTGTGTGTATTCGATGCAAGTACACTCTGAGCAGCAGTTCTGCTAGGTTTAGGAGGGTTTTAGGATGCCACCCCATCTTTCCAGCTTGGATGCAAATGAGTAGAACTTTTTCAGAGTTATGGTTTGCTGAATGAGAATAACTTTGATCTCTGAAGTCACCTAACTTACGCCTTAACCACTGGGGTATTTTTCTTTTTTTTTACAAAGTTACAGTTATGCTTTACTACCCAAAGCATTACGTGGAAAAGTGCATGTATGTAGACTGCTTCAGTAAAGCACATTAGAATAGGCTTGGTTTTAATGAAATGAATAATCCAATTCTGAAAACAAATTATTCAAGAATACAATAATTTCAAAGAGAACTTCAAGGGAAAAAAAAGCTGAGATTGAAGTTAAGTTTATCCTTCAACATTTTGCTGAACTAAGGGCCCAGTAGAAGCTTCAGGCTGCCAAAACCTGAATCCCAAAGCACATTTTGACATCTCAGACCAGCACTGTCTTCCACATGAGGATCAAGATTTGCTCAGAACTCCCATTTTGAACCCGAAATTTCCCCATATAGACATATGTAGGCACACAAGTATATGCAGCAGCAACGTCACTAGAGAATTCAGGTGCTTTACTCCCACCTAATCTTCACAGAACTGAGACCCAAAGCAAGAAGGCACCTACATGCAGAAGCAGAAGACAAAGTTGTTGGAGGCCATTAACTTTCCTCTTTTTCTTAATTTGTTAAGCAGCCTCCAGCTATTACTGACTTAAATATCCCTGGCATTCCCACTATATTTGTATCCCTACAGCCCCTCTTCGTCCCAGAGGCCAAACTTTGTGGCCAAAACTCCCCAGTGCAGCAGGATGTTGTAACCTCCCCTGAGCTGGCTTAACTTGCATCAGCTGCACTTGCCCAGCATAGAGCAGCAGACTGGCCGTTTTCATCCAAAACTATAGCTGGAGGACCTGCAGTCTACTTTATGTACAAATCCTAGTGGTTAGGTTTTTAGAGTAGCAGAAGACTAGAGATGAAATCTCTTTTCACTTGAAACAGTTTTGACACCATAACTCCCACTTCACAGCAGAAAATCCAAGTTGCCAGGCTACAGGAAGGAAAACTGACCACTCTTCATTCCCAAGATGAGCAGATGAGTAGCAAGAACAGGCCAGAAGCAGAGCAAGTGAAAGGTGGTATGATGTGGTAACATCATGAATGAGGACATGCAGAAACGAGCAGCATGGGTGCAGATTCTCATTTCCCTAGATAAAACGGGGGTTTTTTTCACCAACTGAAATATAAAAACTAAATGATTGCATTAACTGGAGCTGCATTAAAAGTCTGAATTAGAATATATTCTTTTAAGATAATATAACTACAAGTGGTAATCTAAGTATAACTGTAACTACACAATATGTGTAATTGAAATAGAGCACTGTGTTGGCAAAACATTAGGCTGTTTCCTAGCTCTAAGCTACATGAATCAAGTAAGCAGCAATCGTAAAGCTTTTGCATTAACTTCTGGAAGCTCCTATCGAAGCTTGTGGACAGAAGGCAGTCACACTGAAGACAGCTCAGATAAGTGTTTCTTGAAGAATGGCATCTTGTTCCAAACTCTCTTACCTAATTAAAGACACAAAACATAATTCTACTGAAGCTGATGGCAGTACTCACTTGACATCAAAGGGAATCAGGATCTGCCATTTTTTATGAAAAACTATTTTTATCATGTGATTAAAAACAAGCAAAGAAATTCAAAATGCATCATGTGGTAGCGCTTTTGTCTCTACGTGATGGCAGACTCCAGTTCTGTAGTGACTCAGAGGTCCTACCTGAAGCCAAGAGATCAGCTCAATACTGAGGTTGCAGTGTCTGAACCATTGCAGTCACTTCCAGAGGAACCATCTCTGACTGGAACCTTGTCCTGCTGTGCAACTGGCAAACATTTAAGAAGACTGAGGAGTTTACAAATTAAACAGACAAGGAGAAAGATCTCCTTTGTGCAGAGCAGCTCACCTGAAGTCACACAGGCAAGCTCCAGTAGAGCAAGATAAGGAACCCAGGTTCATCACTGCAAATCCAGGGGGACTGTTTGAGTGCTGATGGCACTTCAACCTTCATGATAAAAATTTTGTTTGGATCTCCTGCATTTATGTTAGCTCATGTCATCTCTAAAACAAAGAGGAAAAAAAAAAAGTGAAAAACCTCCTCTCTCCAAATTCTGTGCCTAGTGCTTTGTTTTATCAAAGAGCGTAACTGAAGCTAGCTCACAAGCACGGTGTAAGCTCTTTATTCATGAAAGAAATGTGAAAAATTAGGGGTCACATCTGAGTCTGGGAGGTCTTTTCTCTCAAATAAGTGAGCAAATGGGGAAAGAGCCGTAACTTTAAAATTACTATAATATTAACCGATTACCCTTCTCCAGATGAAATGCTGAACGATAACATCTCTAGCAACTCTATGGCCAGGGATTGGGGTGGCAACTGAATCAAACAAGACAAAATTTTCTTTCTCCACAAAAAATGTTATAACTTGGAGTATTGGCAAGGAAATATTTTTGATCAGTTTATTTAAAGTTGCTGCTTTACTGATTTCTGCTACTTCAGTCATAGTGTTTTAGGATAACTCTAAATGAAAGGTCCTGTGTGAAACCAAACTCTAGGACGTATTTTGTATTTTAACAAGAAGATTCTTTCACAAAATATTCCATTATGGCTAATGAGATATTAGCAATGAGTGCTCTAGAAAGGACAGATGGGAAGATAGTCAACTAAATCAGAAGATTTTCAAAGTGCAGTAAACAAGTTATTAAGCACACTTCTCTGGTTTGATGCCAACCTATACTGTAGTGAATTGGTCAGATAGTGGATCATGAAAAGCTTTTTGGGAGTAGCTAAATTCTACAGCTGTGGTCTTTGTTTTTCTAGTACTTTGCAAGAACAGAAGGGGGAATTACGAAAGCGTCTGTCGTACACTACCCATAAGCTGGAAATGCTTGAAACGGAATTTGATTCTACACGTCAGTATCTTGAAATAGAATTGAGACGTGCTCAGGAAGAACTTGAAAAAGTAACTGAAAAACTGAGAAGGTTAGTAACTAACTTTTTGAAAGAAACAGTTCTTAGGAATTTACTAATAGCTGTGTTAAAGACATATGTAAGTAAAATATAAGCATATAGACTCAAACATACATAATTAATTGATTACACATTGTATTTTCACATTAAATATGTATATTTCACTTATCTGAATATATATTACATACAACATGAAGTTATTTACATGTGATGTAAGATGTGTCTGTATTGAAAGTGAACATGCAAGTAGAAATATATGTGCGTGGGTACATATATGGCATCATTTATGTGTAAACATACATGTGGGTTAGTGTCATGTTGTGTTACACGCACAAGTGTTATAAACATACTACATATATACACTTCTACTGCGTATATACAGATGAATTTTTTTAATGTGTTTGGCTGCATATTTTCTGTTGTTATTCTCCATAGGACTGATACAAAAGAATAGAATTTGCCCCTCTGTCACTCAAAGTTGAGATTACGTTCAATTCAAATAGTATTATGACATTTCACATTACGCTATAGCAAATCATTTGCTTTTTAGTCCCAGGTAGAATGGAATGATACTGAAAACCTTTTATTTAGAATTGTTGGAGTTGTGGGACAGTGCTATTGCAAATCATGGGCCCAGCTCATGTTAATGACAATTTATAATAAGCATTCATTCATTCCTGACATTCCTGGCACTGATTAAAATTATCTGTTATCTAGATTTAAATTTACCAGTTATTCTCAATATCCATTTTTTCATTTGTTTGCACAACTTCTGAACCTACAATTATCCATTTATGAAAGAATGTATTTGCATTTCTTGTGAGGACATCCCTAAACTGATGTGGATAATTGAACTGTTTGATTTAGTTCATTGGATGAGTGAAAATGAAATTCAGGACAAATCATTCCAGGGCTATACCCAAAGAAATATTTTTCATTCTTTGCAGAAGACAAAAACCAAACTAAGCCAAAGCCAGAAACCATCGACAAACTGAGTCAACCAATCAATCTTCTGCAAATTTTAAACAGAAAGATTTAAAACAGTAAGACCTCAAATTAGGAAACGTGCTAGTGTGGTCTTCTAACTTAAATGCTTCCCTAACTGGAGAGGCTTCTTAAAATAAGTCCGAAATAAGCAGCTATCATGATGGTCTTGAAATCTACATGCATCTACCAAGAGCAGCCTGAAGATTCTCAGTATTGTTTTCTTGCCAACAATATTTTTCCGATCACTTCACCTAGAGCAGAGCTATTGAAAGTAACTTCGTTCTTGATGTAGTTTTGTTACAATATATTTCAGCTTTAAGGACAGGGAATACTGACATAAATCCTGCATCATATTTAGCAGAGGGGTTGACCATCCCACTTCGGTTAAAACAAAGGGGCTGCCTGGTCAGTAGGAAGCCTCCTGTCAACTTCATTGCGCACCGATGAGTAAAGCACCCTCCAAACCTTAGGCCAGAATGTCTGGGTTTTGCTCATGGCAAAGTCCAGCACTCATACCAAATGTCGAATTAGTACAATTGAATTTCCAAAATTCTAATTGAACATTGTACCACATTATGAAGAAAACTTATATTAAAAATTATGTTTCAGGCAGGTGATTACTCCCTTGAAGACATATCATATTGGAAGCCCAAAATATTTTACAAGGTGAGCTTTAAAAATGATTCTATTGAGAATAGCAATGCATACAGCAAATTGAGTAACTAGATTTCTCATCCTGGAGAAGGATAATGTCTGAAACAAAACTATCATCCAAAAGTGTGTCAGCAACATGTCACAGAGGAAAATCAGTGTGAGAAAAACGGGAACTAGTAGTTTCAGTAACGGGTCTCTGGCTTTATTCATTGCACAGGGAGAGAAATTCAGCCCCCCTAATGAATAAGCTCTGCGTAACAGGATCCCACTTGCGCACTAAAGAAAATTGATGTTATTAAACTTCCATTACTCTTAAGCACAGAATTTTTACGAGAGGCTGAATGGCCATCCTTTTCTACTCCTTTCTGAAAGACTTTATTTTCTTAATTTATCCAAAATTTCCTGTGTTGCTGCTAGGCCTCCCCTCTCTTATCCAAGTAGGGAAGTCATTTATGTGGATCGATGGTCAAGTTTTCGACCTCTTACAAATATTTAGACCAGGGGAGTGCAGAGTGGGTTTGAAAATATTAACTGTAAAACATAGGTTCAGCTTTCAAAAGTGACTGAAAACAGATTGGGGATTTCATATACCTCGCAGTGTTCCCCTATCTGATGTGACAGAAACGTTAAAATTCAAAAAGTATTTAAATACCCATCTTGGAACCAAAACCTATCTCCAAAGGTCATGCTGGATTTCCTGCTTTAGACCCTGCCCTAGGTAAAAACTTGGTGAGGTCCCCATCCTAGCTTTTACCTGAGAGTAGAGTTGTCTTAAGACACGAGAAACAAACCCATACAAGCATATATTTAGCACTGAGCTTAGCCCACACACATAATTGTTTCAACAAAAGCAAGACATTTCATGGACTGAAGAGGTGTTCTGAACAGGAATCCTGTAGCTATATTAGGTTTGGAATAAAATGGGGGAAAACGCTCTTGATTTCATAAGGAAGTCAGTGTAACTTGTGATAACGGAGAGGCAAAAGTGGTTTTGAACAAGAAGTGATTATTTTAACAGTCACTCTTCAAAGCTAGACTGCACTCTGGGTAAAATTCTTTTCTTCAGAGAAAGTCAGCCCAAGCCTGTGTTTTACTTTAGATTGATTTCATGGCCTTAAGAGGGCTTGAGACTGAGTGCAAGCAGAGAAACAGAGGCTTTTGCAGACTTCCTATTTAGTGGTGACTTGCAGTCTTAGAGAGGAGTGTGTTGTCTGCTGGGTTAGAGCATAGATATGCAACGTTCAATTTGTTCACAATACCTTTCATCATGTCCTAATTTAGTTGAGCATTTAAATATGCATTTAAACATGCACATACATGCACCTAGAGGCACATGGGTGTCACCTAGTACTATGAACAACACAACAAGCTATCAAAAAATATGTTATTGATTCATAGAAGTTTATTCACAGGGTAGTGAAGCTGACCTATTCTTCACTTTATTTACAGTGAAGCCAGATTTACAACCTTGAAATGTTTCATAAATCACAAGGTTCAGGCTATCTAGGTGTATTTTTTCTGCAAATAGGATGAAGTTACCATTCGCTCATCCAACAATTTTCAAACTGGTACAATGTTCCCCACACCTCCTTTATTTTACAGTGTTGCTCAAAGATTGATTTGGTTATCCTGTTCCCCTTTTATCCCTTTAACACTTTCTTCCATATATTTCTGGGTCCATTTCTCTCCCTGCCACCCACATTTGCTGACACTTCTTTTGCCACAGTGGATTTCCAATTTGGGTTTTATGCGTATATGTGCATGTGTATGTGCTTGTGTATGTGTGCACGTGTTTATGCTTATTTTGACTACCTTTGCATAATGTTCTCAATAGAAACACTTTTTGAAGCTCAGCTTCCTACTTACTGTGGATTTTTTGTTAACATTGGATTTGATTTTACCAGGAAGTGGTCAATTTTTTCACTGCAAAATTAATGTTAGGGTTTGTTTGCTACTTTCAAGTAAACATACAACAGAGGAAAATTTGACAGGCAAAGACAAGAGAAGTCACAAGGAGACAAGCAGATTGTAATAAGCTGGTGCAAAACCCCTCCACCATCTACGGTGTGGAAGTTGCCAGTCAAGAACAATTATGTTAATGGTAACCAATCTTTCAGTCACCCATATCAAGAGAAAAATAGTGTTAAGAGAAGCTGAGGAGCAAACCCAGTGATGTATTGGCACCATCGTAACCCAGATATCCAAGTAACAATTGCTGCTAGTAATTCATGATCTTAAAGATTTGGAAAGGGACCCTTCGATGTCTCCCTCGAGCTCTTCACATGGGTCTATACTACACAACAGACTGGGGTACAGAGAGGCCAGAGCTAGAAAAGTCCTGAATCAATATTTTTTTTTCCCTTTTCTTTCAGGAATTCATGCAAATGCTTCTGAACCTGTGCAAACTTTTAGGAGGTCACAGGTGTTAAAAGTTTACACCAGTTTTCTACCATCTCTAGTCGAGTCCCAAGCTGCCAAGGTGCAAATTATGTTTAACCTGTTCTGTTTTGCCCTACTAGAGAAAAACTGCAGATAATAACAGATAAGATACTCAGACACCTCTGGTCTCAGCCAGCAGGCCCTATCGTATTTTTCTAAATCCTTGGTCCCTACATCACAGCATGCAGCCTTACTAGCAAAAAGTAACTATGTTAGCGCTGAGTAGCTGTTTGCAGGCATAACCAGTTTAAGCCTCTTTGCTTCCACTGGTTTACCAAGATCATCTCTGCCTTCTCCTTTGCCAGGAAAAGCTGGGTACAGGGTACCCTAAGATTTCTCTCTGTTGTATTGTCTCTGGATAAGGAGCTGCGAAAATCCCAAGTATACCTCCAGCTGCACAAATAAATGTCTGTACAGAGGCTTAGTGGCGAATGCTGCATCTAACAGGAGCATGGACAATGCAGAGATCCATAAACTTCAGTCAGTCCTTTAAGTCACCTGGACATTTACACAATGGCACTGTGAGAACTGTTGAGTAACGTAGGTTAGTACAGTTCTCACAGATTTTCAGCCCATTTGGGTCACCACCTTAGCAAACACTCTTTACCACAGATCCTCCTTACAGGGAGAAAACCTCTGCTCAGCAGCTCTTAAATCTTACACCATGCGGAAACTTCCCCCAGGCTCTCAGTGCCTTTGAAACGGCTGCCCTGAGTGAGGGCTGACCCTCGGTACCCCGAGGAGTTTCACCCGTGGGAATGTCATTATTTATGCCCACAGAGCAGCTGTCCTTGGCACAGACCTCCCCTTCCAGGCCTGTGCAGCAGATGTTCTGGTGTTACTGGGAACCCCAGTGGGAGCTCTGCATGCCTCATGAGAGGCACCACTAGTCCCTGGCCTGCCCCTGAGTGGAGAATTTTGATCATTTAACTGGAAAGAAAATCTCCATGGCAACAGAACCAGGGAGAGACCTGAACCATCATGTCACTTCACTACTAGGAAGGAGCGGGCTGAACCCTTCGATTTGCAGCCATGGCATGATTCGAATATAGGTCTTAGTTCTGATTTCAACAGCCACTCCTGACCATATAATAAGCCAAAGAGACTTCTTTAATCTCAGTCCCTTCTTGATCATCATGGAAACTACATCCAGGTCCAGGCTTCTTGGACGAAGTGCCTTTCTGCTGAATGGATGTGTATTACATCCGAGTTCTCTCTTGCAGTGAGTGCACTTGCTGATTACCTAAAATCAGCTCACCACTGGAAATACTTTGACTTACTGACCTAAGATTCTCAATACAATCATACAGATGTATTCAGACAAACTTTTCACAGCTGAGCTTCTAACATTTGCTTTATATTTCTCATAAATCTGCTGAGGTGATATGTACAAACAAGAACAAGGAGCTACCCTTCTTACCTTCTGTGAAAAGAAATGCACAGCTGCTACCAAAATAGCAATGTTTTTCCCACAGGCTGCACAGCTTGTTCATTGCAATACCAAGGTTACCATCTAAGCAACTTAAAGATGTACAGACTGAAACTTTTCTTTGGTGTATCGCTCTGGAATTAATTGGGAAGTCTCATTTTGTCAGTCCATTCAGTCCCCCAGTGATGATCGATGTAAATAAATACCCACGTTTTCCAGGCTAAACTATCTAAATGTATTTCGTGAAGAAAGGGGATGTGTTTAACTCTTAAGAATTGGCAGTTCCTTGAACTTCTGCCAAAAAAAAGGAATATTCTCTTCTAAGTCATGTAGTAATGCCTGCATGTTGCTTTTGCTACAGTCATTACTTTTTTTGCTGCAGTTCTCCTTATTAAGAGAGATTCATAAATATTTTTCTGTACTTTCTAAGCATAGAGCTCAAGCTTCTTCTCTGACATATCATTCCTGAGCCTGATGTAAAGCTACAATCTCTTTGTACAAGCTCCCATGCTGCGATGCATGTCTGCACACAAGTGCAGAATGGTAAATGTATTTGCACTTCCTGATGGAATTTGTCACTAAATATAGTAAGCAAACATGACAAAGAAGTTTTGCTTAGGAAGTAGGTAGTAATTACATTTTGAAGGCAACCACTGACTGGCAACAGGAGTGAGAAAAAAACAAATTTCAACTAGTGCAAGCCAAGGTTTTGTACTGACATGAAAATTACAGATAAAAAACCAACACAAAAACCAATTCATTCAGTTACATTATATCATCTTTGTTTTAGGATACAAAACAATTACCTAGCCTTGCAAAGAATTAATCAGGATCTGGAGGATAAACTTTATAGAATGGTAAGTCATCATAAGTGAACTTTTTTTTTTATCTTAAATGTGTTTTTATGGTTCTTAAGTCATAGGACAAATGTACATATAGCTGTCACAAAAACACCCTCATACTCCAAATGCAGTATGCTTAAGAAAGATATATGACTTTATCTGTATCATGACCTAGAGCTCAAGCTGTGTGTGATGGCATAGCTCCAGCAATGTAAATGGAGATTGCATTGGCTGATGATCTGGCTGAGTACATTATACCTTTAAAATAATTCTGGTTAATTTAGTTAATAACTTAATGGGTTTTAAATATTTATGTTTTCATTAAGTAACAAATTTAAATAAGGTAATCCAATGTTTTCTCATGCTTTTTAGATACTTTTACTCATCTTTTATTAAGTGATTTTATACAGCTTAGATGGTCTGACTTTTATATGCTGTCATAACTATCAATCTCAGTGTATTAATTTCCGATCTATATGTGTCTGCAACCGCAATGTCAATGTCACTGTCACAGGCCAATTAGTAACTGAGTGAGGAAATCACAGTACCATTTATAGGCTCCACATTTAGGACTAATATTACAAGATACAGCACCATTCATTCAAAATAGTTTTGATGTTAAAAAGAAATGGCAACGCCTTTAGTGCCCTGGCTCATTGCTGGTGCTGCTGGGACATCATACTCACTCTTGGGAGAAGATTCACAGAGAAATATGAGAGTAATACTTAAAGAGGAAAGAAAAAGAGTTTTAAGCTTCCAAAGGTCTTCAGGTCATGAGCATAGCATGAGCTGCTCCCTTCTCTCCCGACTCATTGTGGTCAGTCATTCCCTGCTCTTCATCCTGCCTTGCCCCATCCCTTCCATGCCCCTGGCAAGCACAGTGCACACTCGTAAACACGCCGTTTACAGGTCTCTGCAGAGTCCTGACGTACCCCTATAAGGATGCTAGGTTAAGCCTACATTTTACATGTCTCATACGTAACATTTGCATGGGTGGGCAGCCTGGAATGAGGGGAACAAATTATTGTGCTTTGAGAGTAAACAGGGACTGTGGCAACGTATTGGAGAGCCTTTACTAAGAAACAGGAAACAATTTTTTGAAAAAGTCATTGTTCTTACCTCAGGAGTCTCTTTAAATTGCTGACGATGAATAGAGTACTGTTGCTTTTGTAACTGGCTGTGAGCAGGGCAAAGTTACAGCTGGATTATAGCTGATGATCATTCATAAATATATGTATAAAAACTGTACAAGCATAAATAACATTTGATCTCATGTTACCGTATTTTCCTCCACTCTTCCTTTTTTACATTCTTTTTCCTTTTACCCAAATCACTTTGGGATTTTCTCTTCATCTGTGCCCTAAGATTTATTACATATGCACTACAAAAGATAAATAAAGTAGAGACATTCTGACTGGTAAATGAAATAAAAAGATTAGAAACATAGAAAGAAGGACTCCAGAAAATCCATGCTTTTTTGTCAGGTATTTCAGATCAAAGCAAAGAAATTTCAAACTTATGTTTCAGCATCCACTTCAAAACCTGAGCAATGATTTCAGAGCACAGCACAGAAAGAAGGAAGACTGGTTCCATGAAGCACTGTACCTTTCTTTATTCCACTAATATGACAGTCGGTGATGGTATCTGTAGGGGCTTGAAGAAGACCAGCCAGGCTCTGTACCCCACTTCACTCCTGACTGCTTTGCCTTCTGAAACACTGAAACTGAAAACAAAACAAAACCAAACAAATGTCAAATGGAAACTCTAATAAAAACAAAAAGATGGGGGAAATAGTATCATATATGATTTAGATAAGACAACCCATTTGATCTTCAGGGCACTCCAAAAACCTGCAATACTTCAGAGAAAGATGGATTAAATAACAGCTGGTCTGGTTAATCAACAGCTTATGGTGGACTGGGCTCATGGATGCCTTTCTCTCCCTTTCCTGCTAAGGAGAAACAGCTGTGTTTATTTTTTTGTCTAATTTAGTCAGTTTGTCATTCCAAAATCAAAAGCCTTTGATGTCTCTACCTTCATACAAATTCATATATGTAAATCATGTGTTTAGTTTCTCCGTCTCTCCTCTGCCGCATCCCTCTGTACACACGTATGTATCTATATGCACACACACATATTTACACTCAGACTCTTACACAGGTTTTGACCATTTTATGTGTCCAAATGCAACAAGTAAGGAAGAGAAGACACCTGGGGCAGAGGTCCCTCACTCCTTCTGCCTGCGGATGGCCTGGGATGCTCCCAAGGTGACCACTTTCTTTCTGCCCTAACCAGTGACCCACAACTCTCCCTCTCCCAGTAACTGGCCCCAGCTCAGCACGACTAATCTAGGACTCCGCTTGGACTCTCTCTTCTAATGTTTCGGGTATCCTGAATCTTAAAGGCTTTAATGCCTGCTATTAGTATGAGGCATGTAAAAAATAATCATTAATTCAACAGCAGTCACAGAAAAGAAGCTGAAGTAGCAGTTATTTTTCTTCTAGGCTTGCTTCCTTTTGAGTGCTAATCTCTAAAATATTTAAAAATATTTGAAAACACGCTTCTGATCACAGCAAATGGTATCCAATTGAAACCTCTGTCACATCAGAACTTGAAGCAAAAATATAAAATATAAACCACAGTGCTGTGTTGACTAAGAGCTAAAAAATGCCATTCTGATATCAGTGGAGAGTTTGCTGTATTAAACTGGGCAGGACTGAACATATGACACAGTAGACACAGATGTAGCACAGAACTAAAATTATACTGTCACTACACATAAAACTCCTGTTTTTACCACAGTCAGGGTCTTTAACTGGAGAAGATTTGTTTGTCTTGTAAGCGCTGGTTAAACACAGGAATATACAGCCTGTCTTCCTAAATAATTAAGCTCCACAATTCTTTTTTTCGATTAAGACGTGGGAAAAGACTAAGCAGAGTCCTTAAATTTTGCACAGTGATTCTGTCACAGGGCAGTTCAATTAAAGAACTTTTTACATTATCTAGTTCCCGTTGTCACCAGTAGTATTTGCTTTCCCTGGCACTGCTCTGAGTTTCCCAAGGATGCTCTGCCGTGGTCTTACTGCTCACAAGCAGCAGTTACAAATAGATCATACAAGTCATCCCAACCACATGTAAAGAAATCCTTTGTATGATCTCAGTCCAGCTGTATCCTGCAGACAATCCTCACTGGAATTAAGCAATGTATTTTTAAAATCTTCTGAAGTTTTAAGGCTTTCAGTCGCAGTTGGTTCTGTAATTTTACCTTTCAAGCAATAAGCCAGATTTTTAATGGTGTCTACATTTGGAAATAACTGTTAGATACCTAATAATAGCTGCTTAATAAACCTAACTGCTAATGAAAATCACACCCATTTCTCCTCCCCCTTCTGCATTTTGAATGTTCCTGAAAAACCTGATCTCAGAAATTCAGCTGAAAAAAACTCATGAGAGACCATGTTCTCCAGAAACAATCTAAAATATGTCGTTTGTAACTAGGAAGTAACCACTTGACAGAGAGACTGCTTGATGGTATGAGCTCACTTCTTATGTGAAGTCCTTCAAGAGGCTAGAATGTAAACCTCTGTTCAGTCTACAATGCATGCTATCATGGCATCTAATACAAAAATACACAGGCAGAATTGGAGGTGGACAAGGAAGGTGACTGCCCTGTGGTAAGGAACAGAGCCCTCTGATGACCAGGGAACCAGCAGATAGATCAGTGCACCCACTTTGTAAGCCCTCACTCCAACATAACCCTTGGTCTGCCAACCCATCTCTCTGAAGACTGTTGCCAAACCGAAATCTCTGGTTCTTCGTGTCATTTCCCAGTCCGGTTGGGTTTGGTTGCTGTTTTTAAGGAAGGAGATTGCTTTTTTCCCTCTCAGTGCCGGTTCAGGACCTTTCAACAGCATGGGCAATACTTTATGCTGTCAGACATCAGGGACACAACTGTCCTCTTCTGCAGAGCAGAGAGATGTTGGGCTCCAGCTCGACCAGACTTGCCAGGCTTCCCAGCACAGCCCCATCCACTGGGGCTTTGGTTCCCCCCTCTGTAAAGCCAGCATCATCCCTCTGTACACAGTGCATTATAGATTTTATCGGCTGTCAAGATTAAAACTGTTACTTCACATTAGCACCTGACTTTTCACTTACATTAAGGCAGGCTTGGAGGTGTGACTCAGCCATAAAGTTGGAAGAAATTAGTATATAAACCAGCTGTAAAGAGAGATTTGTGTTAAGGATGATCAAGTCAAAAATGCTGCACTATCTGAGCTCTGCACCGATTTTTATCCTGTTTCTTCCTCTGCCTATGAGCTGGAGGAGGACTGAGAAGTACAACAAGTACTTCATGCTTTATGTTATTGAGAGTTATTTATCCAGCTCTTGAATATCTGGGCCTTTCCAGTCTGCTGGCCATAATATACACCTAAGCACCTCCAGCTGGGAAAATCCAAAGATGAATTAAATATGAGTTGAGCAAATTTAAGTGGTGCTCTGAGACTTTGTGTTATTTTAAAGGAAGCAGCTTGCTCAGTGTCCAGGCCAGGAAGGTAAAGAATATGGAAAGTGATGCAGAATTTGATGAAGAATATCAGTGAGGCATTAAAAGCACCTAACTACCAGGGCAAGTGAGGCGCTTTGACTTTGGAATTTAAACCAGTCACTAGACTGCACATGAGTCTCCCATGACAGTTACCAGTCACTCCCCAGTGTGGTTTAAATTGTCAGTGAAAGACGAAGGCAATGGAGAAAAAGCCTAATTCTGACACGTACCTAAGGAAATCAGAAGCCCAGCATGTTTAGGTTCCGGCACAGAGGCTGATGACTTTGACAGTGACTTTGAGTGGAGTGATTTAAAGCACATATTTTTCATTTTCTTTCCTTTATGAAGAACAACTTGCTTCTCCTCCCTACTGTATGTCCCATGAAAACCAAACAGAGATGACCTAAATATACTTAAAAGGATTTGCATCCCAAAGACAAGAAAAGTTTAGAGTCAGCTCAACCTGACAGGCTCATTTACTCACATTCAGTGAAGACAGCTGTGAATTTCAAGAGACATTTATACTGCTTGGTTAGTTAAGACAGAAGCCAGAGAAGGTCCATGTTTTGTGGACTAAAACAACAGCAAAACCACATTTCTAAGGAAGGAAATGACCATAAATGCTACAGAAACAAACTGTTGATAAAAATAGCAGTTGAAAAAATGCATTTCTAAGAGGCCTTTAGGTTTCATCTTTTTATGCTTGCAAGCATTTTGTACTAAAGATTTCCATCTCTCACTAACTCTTTTCACACTCATTTCTCTGCTAAAAAAATATTGTCAAATGGGCAATAAGACCAGCCTTTTACACCCACACACATTAACACACAGACTCAGACTGAGCAGATCCATCAATTTTGCAGTTGAATAAATGAATCCTCCTGGGTAACCTGGGAACACAACTCTGCATCACAGGACAACAGAAGTGCACACAGGCTTTCAGACATCCTGAGTCCTTTCTCTTAATAGGGGTTCATTTCCCATTGTTATCCCATTGTTATGTGTCTAGCAGGGTGATCCTCCTTCCCAAGAGACTCTTAAGGCAGTCCAGCCTCTTCTTAATTTCTGTAGATGAATATGACACAATGAGAGACTGTTCTGGAATCTACTTTCACTTTTTCCAAAGCGATGGGAAAGATTCTGCTCTGGCTCTCGCTCTTAGTAGGACATTTTTCAAAAGTACCAGCAGCCTTAGGAAGCTGTAAAGTGACAATGGGCACTTCTCACTTCCAACATCTTCTCCGTTGCATGATGACAGAGCTCCAGAGCTCTTTCCTTTTCAGCATGTGTCTTATCTCTTGGTCATCTATTGGTATTTCTGATACCTGAGGGTTTTGATTATTTTCTTCATCCTGATCTCCATGGTTTGACCTCTGTCTCTCAGAACACACCCCAGGGCTACCATCTTGACCAGCTGGGAATAGAAAAGGCTCTTGTTTTTGAGGTAGTTGAAAAGAATAAAAATATTTCTGGGATGTGGGTGTCTTTGACATGTGCCTTCCTTGTAAATGCCTTGGCCTTTTGTGATTAACGACCAATTCACCAAAAAGAAAGAGAAAGAAAGAACAAGTAAGAATAAGCCTGAAAAGGTGTTGTGTAGCAGGCACTCCATATCTCGAAATACTTCATGAAAGTTCGTGTCATCTACGAATGTGGAAATCAAGGCACAGAAGAGCGAAGTGTCTTGGCCAAGGTCATCAGGAAGCAAGGAGCTAGTTTCCAGGTAACTTCTAGGTATTCTTTATCCAAATCCCCTGCCTACAAAAAGGATCAAAGGACTTCCTAGGTTCTCTTACATCTAATTTATGATGCCAGTTATTTATCTCCTATTTACAAAATAAATAGAAAATGGCAAAGACAGGGTTTATTACAGTTAAAAGAAAAAAAAAATAGAAAGAGAAGAAAAGCATATAGAAGCAGAGTATTCACCCATTTAGTCCAGGTCCGTATAGGGAGTTTCTGTCATCTGTCTCTATAACCAATTTCATTTCTAAATAAAAAAAATAATCTTTTCAAAACAGTATATCATCTACAGAACTCAAAACCATGTAATTTTGTCTGTACAGGAGAGAATGTGGAATTAACTGAGATAAGAAGACAATGACTTTTATGGAGAGAAAAAGAAAAGAGGGAGGGAGAAAGGCCGAGTTGTAGATTGTATTGTTCTAATTGGATACTTTATGCTCACAGAACAGTAGTACAAGTGTGTAGGATCATCAAAATCATAAAATCATTGGCCAGTTTTGTAATCACAAATGGCATGTACCTCCAGCAGAGTGCTCTTTGCTTGCTAGAGATGTCATATATAATCTTATACTTTTTTTTCTTTTTCTCCCAGAAACAAACATTTCTTCTTTCAACATACTGTCACTAACACAGCCTCAGAAGATACTATTACGTCTACTTCAGGGAATTAGCATCAATCAACACCATCTCTTTTCCCTCCAGCTATAATTTATTTAGCATTTTATTATCCAGCAGAGCTCTACCCTGGCAAGGCATGCCACTGATATGAAATGAGGGAGACAATAGGTACATGGAAATACTATAAGAACATTTTGTCAGCGTCATCTAAATTGCTAACAGAAAGAGCACAGGCTGTGAAGCTGACTAGCCAGCCTAGAAAGGCTTTTAATAAGGTGATAGGTAAGATATCTTTTTCAAACACACTTGCAATGCCAGGAGACCAAGGAAGGTGATGACGAGTAAAACCATTCCTCTGGCTACCAACAAGTTGGTCCTGCTCTAAGTGGGGTTAGGCAACAGACCGATTATATTCAGTTATGAACAGTAGATCTGCTGGTTTCCTAAAGAACTGGTTGTAGAATCATAGAATGGTTTGGGTTGGAAGGCACTTTAAAGACCATCTAGTTCCAAACCCCCTGCCATGGGCAGGAACATCTTGCACTAGACCAGGTTGCTCAAAGCCCCGTCCAACCTGGCCATGAACACTTCCAGGGATGGGCATCCACAGCTTCTCTGGGCAACCTCTTCCGGTGCCTCACCACCCACATAGTGAAGAATTTCTTCCTTGTATCCAGTCTGAATCTACCCTCCCTTAGTTTAATGCCATTAACCCTTGTCCTATACCTACATGCCCTTGGAAAAAGTCCCTCTCCAGCTTGCTTATAAGCCCCCTTTAGATACTGGAAGGCTGCTATGAGGTCTCCCTGCAGTCTTCTCTTCTCCAGGCTGAACAGCTCCAACTCCCTCAGCCTTTCTTCATAGGAGAGGGGTTCCAGCCCTCAGATCACCTTTGTGGCCTCCTCTGGACCTGCTCCAACAGGTCCATATCTTTCCTGTGCTGATGGCTCCAGAGCTGGACACAGGACTCCAGGTGGGGTCTCACCAGAGCAGAGTAGAGGGGCAGAATCCCCTCCCTTGTCCTGCTGGCCACCCTGCTTTTGATGCAGCCCAGGATACAGTTGGCTTTCTGGTCTGCGAGTGCATATTGCTGTGTCATGTGGAGTTTCTTGCCAGTCAATGCATGCTCGCCCCCATGAAGAAACATTAAAGACCAACACTTGTACTTTTCACGTACTGGGAAGAAAAATAATCATCTGCTTATGTTTTACAAATCACTTGCAAAGAAAAGCATACCTTTACTGCACAAGCAGCACCTCAACAGTACTTCACTAACCAGGTTTCTTTCTGTGATGTGTTATTAATTATACCCCAGTGTTGATTTTTTTTTCTTTTACTGCTACAGTATTGCATTTCAAGTTTGTGACATGGGGTAGTCAAGGAAACAAATCTTTATAAGACCTTTCCTAGTATAAGGTTGAATATGATATTAAAAGCAAATCATTCTTCAAGTGAAATGCCGTAGCACATGAGACCAAATTCCTCAGACAAAACACTATAACTCCACAATGTTATCTTTACTAACATTATACTCTTTGGAAATCAAGAAGAGAGATCAGATTCTGCTGAAGGTCATTTTTTAATCAGCAACCAGTGTTGTTTATTAGAAAGGATAAATTCTATAATTTAACTCCAATGGATAAATTAGATCAATTTGGTAATTTCGACTTGAGACTAAACGTCATTTATCAGAGAAAAAGACAGTGCTTATTTCCATAGATCTGCTTCGCAAAATAAATCTTTTAAAGTGTTGTGGACATAGAAGATGCATAAGGTACATCCATATATCCAGTTCCTCTGATCCATCATAAAAAGAAGAAGTTGTCAAGCTTGAACATCCTATTATGTAGTATGTTCTTGTATTTTGCTTCCATCAAAAGGTCCACAGCAGCGAGAGAAAAGTATTAAGAAAGTAAGCCTCTGTATGCCTCAACTCCACCCACCTCCTTTTGCAGCTCTGAAATCCACCCCTAACTCTGAATAACCTTTCCCCCTCATTCAAGCCAGGTTTTTTTTAAATTTTATGTCTTGGAATTGCCTTGGTGCTGGACTTGCATCTTGGAAACAACTGACCAGGCATACACAAACACATCAGAGTATCTCAGTACAGAATTTCCTCATTCTTCTCCTCTGTGATTTCTTAACTATGCCTTGGGATTTTTTTTTGCTTCTTCTCTCTGATAGCCTTGCTTAATTGTGCATCATCAAACAAAATAGTAAGGAATCGGAAAACAAAGTGAACATTCCTGAGCAATAGTACCCTCTCCTTCTCCATAAAGGCATCTGAGAGCCATTGTATGAAATAGATTGTTGATCAAGTGGTACATGGATTTCACTATCTGCTATTTGGGGGATTTTCTTAAAACGGTTTCCTTCCTAGCCGTATTTTCAGTCTTGCTGCCGCTACACACTTCTTAATTATTGCAGAAGATATGTATGGAAAAACACATCTCTTTTTATTTTGGAAAATGATGAATATCCCAAACATTCACCATGTGACTATGGATTTTTTCAATGAGCTTAAATTAACTAAACGCATACTTTTGGCTACTCTTCCCTGAAGTACCATAGAATCATCTGGCATGAGAAGGATTAGAAAAGACTTGATTTAATTATATGCTCTGTCTGAGCAAATACAATTCAATTAAGGAAGATGTGATTATTAAATCTAAAATACATTAGCATGCATCAATCAGCTGCATGAGCTTTAAATTAATAAATAGTTCTTTTACAGTTACCCAACTGCTAGACTGATAATCAGAATTAAAACCTCTAATAAAATTAGCCCAAGTCTCTCAATGCAGTTTTAAAGCATAATTTACTGAATGGAACTTTATGCACCAGCTGTAGTAAGCTCAACGAAGTTTGTTCCAATGTTCGGTGCTGTTTAAGTAGTAATGGATTCTGAATTGTCACAAAACATAGTTCTGTTTTGCAGGATGAATTGAAGAGAGTGCAGTAGAATACATTGGGATGTTTTCGTCTCAAATTATCTGATAGTTTAAGGTTTCTTTCAAAACTTCTACACTTTCCTGTTTAAATATTTTAGCCATCTTTCTTTCAAATTTCTAGTGCAGATGCAGAGAGATAACAAAGAATGCAGTTGATGTATAGACAAAGGACACCAAATAAAGTAATACTTCAGCTTTTATACAGGATGCCAGGAAAGCAGAATAGACGCTATCAAAGATTTCTAAGTTGTCAGCTACTAAATCTATCATATCCAGATAGATTTAGTTCCTTCTAATAGGGTGTAGCCATTCCATACCCCACTCAAGATGCTAATGAGAGGTGTCTCAATGAGGGATTCAGTTTTGTTAGATCTCCAAAAACAGCCTAGTAAGAAAATGTAGGGAGTACAAAATGTGGTTGTGTCAATCTGCTGTGCTAAGACTTCGCCCATGTAAAGCTGAAGCCATCTGGCTTTATGGGGTTGATGAGAGGAGGAAGCTGAGCAAGCAAAGCCCTCCTTTGAAGCCACCCCAGGGGTGGTGACACCTCTGTCCTTTGCTGGAGTCCTGGGACAAGCCCAAGCCCTGAGCAGGAGAGATCCCTGCACTGGATACTGCCAGTAGGTCACAGAAAGCAGAACTTTTTCTCCTCAGGCTGAATTATCCTGCTTAATCACTCCTTTTTTCTTCCAGCTACATGTTTCTTTCTAGAGTGCACTGGGGAGGAAAATAACCTGTAGGCAGGAGAGATGCTTTGCACCAAGGCAAGCAGCTGTCTCCTCTTCCCTTCCCAGGATGACTGGAGAATTATCTCTCTGTTAGATGACTTCCCAGTACCTGCTCTGCTCCTCTGTGAATTTTCATACTGTTGTATTAATGTATCTATATGTCAGGGTTCCCAGTTACAGTGATGCAGGATCCTAGTAAACATAACAACACAGGGAGAAAATTCATTTGAACAAGGCTTATTTCACTCGATGGTGACACACATAATTGGCTTTATCTGCTGCAATGAGATTTTGATAAACCCTCACTACATGGTCTTGCCCAGCTTTCTATTGCTCAACTTCCAGGAATGTGTCTTCTGAGTAAATAGCCAGAGATCAAAAATAAAGAATGAGAATATTTTCCGTGAGGAAGAAGAAATACAGCCCAGAAGCCCTTTTGGAAGACCGTGCTAAAGGATCACCGATCGGCCTGCTTCTTCCAACATTTTGACTAGATTCGCTCTTCCTTAAGCCGATTTAACACAATTCTAAAGGCTCAGAGATTAGAATGAGGAATTTTACTGGTCATTTCCCACAGGTGTTAGTGCCAGCTAGGTTTGTTGTCTCCAAAAGAAGAGTTCCCACTAGACTGCTGAAAGACAGGACCCTGGTCAGAGAGCATTCCTCTCCTACAAGTAAAATAAGATAGAAAACAGGATGCCCAGGAAGAGAGTTGATAATTAGGCATGTGGCTTTAGGCAGGAGATACGGGTTCTGTGCAGTCCTGATCCGTTTGCTATGAGGAAAAGAAGCTGCTTGGTTTAGCTGTACTCTGCTAAAGCAAATAGGAAAGTACCGTCTGTGGAAGTGACAAGCTATAGCAGCCAGGCATCATCCTAAATTAAAAAAAAAGAGATTGAAGGGAAAAAATATTCTCATTTGCCAAAAAATTAAGATGTCAAAGACAAATCTAATCTAGTCACCAAGTGGTATGAAAAGAGACTCTCTATCTGCCTATATGCCATCACTAAGAGTCTAGTAATTAACTAGAAGTATTGGAAACAATACTTGTGCATTGGTGCCAGACTACAACTGAAGCTCATGAAAAAGACTTGTGTAACTAAAATGGTTAAATTAGCTTGTTTGGGATAGATCAGATGGATTGCAGAGCTTGAGAATGGCACTTTTGTATTGTGCCTAGCAACTCTAAAGTAGTAGTCTTGAATATTCCTGAATTATTAATAGAAGGCAGAGGCAGATCACATGCAGGTCTGTGCCTGCTACAAACCATCGCACTGCAACGAGTTGTGCAATAGCTCTATAAACAGCTATTTGTAGCACACAGGAGAAAAAACTGCTGTCTTCTTTACTTTTAATGACCTATGCTGATGGTCACTTACAGCAAATACAGAGCTCTTTAGAAGTGGTTAAAAAATTATGATGACAATTTCTTGATTACGAAAACGCTGCCTTAAACATGAAGGAATTCTCTCTTTGCCTTCATTATGATAAATACAGGGACTCGTCTTAGAACTGAAATCAGTTTTAGCTTAAGGGTAAGAGATCACGAATTTATTGCATTTGATATCTGTACACAGAATAAAATCCTAACCAATGATACATGTATTTAATACAAAAAAAAAAAAAAGTGAATATTGCAAAACTGATAATTATTTTGAGCCAAAACATCTGGGACAAAAGATTTTAAACATTTATCAATCACTTTTCACGTTGTTTTACTAAAAGCAGATCTCAGATTTGGGAGTAAAAACGATTAAAAAAAATATATGATTAAAAATAAATAAAATATGATTAAAAAACTTTAAGAGAAGAAGTAAAAATTGCTACGTAAAATGGAAACATGTACAAGTAGCAAGTGGAAAGAAGAACTAATAGTGGTCAACACCAATTACAAGCCCTGAAAAATACAGAATAAATAAAGGAACCAAAAAGATACAGGAAAAGAATTTGTAAGATATTAAGTATAATAATGCAGCTGAAGTTCATACAACTAGAAAAAAATCTAAACAATTACTTTGGCATTTTAGCTACTTGGCATGGTGGAGTGTGCATTGGCTTTAGTACTATAATGGAGAAGTCAACAAGCTTTTTGTGTTCAGAAAGAAAAGATATTTTTATATCACAAGATCTAAAAATATTTTTTATTTCAACAGTAACTGAGGATGACAGCAAACACAGATAACTAAAAATAGATGGTTTTAACTCAGCAACTCTTTCTAAACACATTTTCAGGTTTTGAAATCATCATATGAAACATGCATTTGTGATTTTAGTATGTGTTACTAATAAATCTGAGACCCATAATTTCCAGAATATTGAAAGCAAGCTAACACGCCATTACATAAAAAAATGGAACTGCAATGAGCAGTGAACTAGAGGTCTTATTGTTTTACTCCTAGGAGCTTCACTCTGGGCCATCTACTAGATTTTCAACAAAGCTAACACAAGGAAGCACTAGTCAGAACTTAAGAAAAAATGTGTGCTTCGTGTCACCTACTTTTAGCTTATTAATGAAGTATAAGGCTCAGGTAGTCCCCGAGTTCCTCTCCAGTCAAATAAGAGACAGAAACACCTCTACAGTGTGACTGTGTCATCTTAAAATTGGTGTCTGAGCACACCAGCACCCTTCGGACACGTCTCTTTCACTGAGGAGAATATAGACAAGAAGCTTTACTCAGTGCCT
>Ga0065711_1034174_pt1 | contig 24200 bp, 18 predicted proteins | sample Hoacrofraction12_FD_59098 | JGI IMG/M metagenome (GOLD analysis project Ga0065711, IMG submission 59098) | Hoatzin crop microbial communities from Cojedes, Venezuela - Epithelial fraction 12 v2 (version 2) | ecosystem: Host-associated > Birds > Digestive system > Esophagus > Crop | place... | reverse complement strand
GGATTTTGGAGTGGTGTTTTTCTCTTTTTTTTTTTTTTTTTAAATTAGTATTATTGTTGTTACTTTTCAACAGAAAGAATTATTATGAACCCACAAAGAAGAAAAGCAGGTACCTACCTCCCCCAGAGCGGAACTGCTCTCTGTAGGGTGCTGTGTTTTCTGACAAAAGCCCCAAAACACCTCTCCGCAGGAACCAGCCCTGTAAACTCATCTCCTTTCCCACTTGTGTGGAATTCTCTTGCTCTTCCTTCCTTCCTTCCCATCTCCCGGTCTTTCCTGGTCCATCAGCTGTCTCTGACGGAAGCGCGGGGTATCTTTCAACCTTGAAAGCATCCACAGCTTGTCTTCTGCCGAATTTTTACCGACATGTGGCAAGCGAGGCTCTGAGCCAGCTGGGGGGGGGAGGAGAGGGGGGTGAGGATGCAGGCAACGAAAGGAAAAAGTTTGCTCATAAAAATGACACTGACACTTCTTTGCAATCCCAGACTTTCGTTTTGTTGGGCGTTCTTCCTCTTCCTCTCAAAAATAAAAAAAAAAAGAAAAAGGGGTACTGGTCTGGGTGTGTTAAGTGAGATGTTAAGTAAATGTGTTTAAAAGGAGCAGCAAAAGACCACGAGAGGCTGGGAGTGGGGGAGACAAGAAGAGAAGAAAAAGCAAATGTGTGTAAGTAAAAATGTCCACTGCAGAATTTTTCAGGTGTAAAATTTCCTGATACTATTTATTTATATGTGGGAGTGCAAAGAACTCAAAGTTTGTCACAGAGCCAGCAGAGCAGCTGATTCAAAGTGGTTAAAATTTTTATTGAAATGGAAGTTTGCTTTCTTTTGTTCTTTTTTTTTCCCTCCAAGCTGTGCACACTCTATATAATTTACATATATTTTTAATTAAACTTAATTTTAATTAACACAAGAGGTACACCTATGCATCAGAAACCAAGAATGTGGGTGTGAATGTGTGGCAATGCCAGTATGGGCGTGGGAGGGATGACGGACAGGTATCCAACGCCGTGTAGCTAAGAAGAATATAATAATCCCTACCTAGCTACACTTTCCTATTCTTGTGTGCCAATTTATGTTTAATAAATACCATGTGCTCTGAAGTGCAAGGGACCTGCCCACCTTTTTTTTTTTTTGGGTTTTGGGGTGGTTTTTTATTTATTTGTTTGTTTCTTTCTTCCTGATGCCCACGAGTTTGGTTCCTATTTATTTCTGGTGTACCAGAGGAGATTCGCCGTCCCGATGGGGAAGGCTGTTAGGCAGTGATGAGCTGAGCTTGAGTCTGCTGTGTCTGGGGCTGCATGTTTCTCCGCTATGAAACCGTCCAGGTCCCCCAGGTCTTTCCCACCCAACCCATTCCCAAGGGAGATGCTCTCCTGGGGTCGCTTTCCTGTCGAGGCAGATTTAGAAGCGACCTTGGGAATCCAGAAGGGTGCTGGGGTGCTGGGGAGGTGGAGCTCCCCCTGTTCCCACGTGGATGGGGTTGGTGGGGGACTTCCGTCCTGAGGGAGGTGTGGGGCCGTGTCCCAGCCTCAGCGAAGGAGGGGAGGATGCTGGATGCTTTGCGGAATGGGAACAAGATGGGGAAGTCAGCTCCAGAGAAATAAAGAGATTGTATTCGAGAAGACCAGCAGAAAGGTCTCCTCTGTGTGGCTGGTGAGTCATGGCCACCTCAGGGAGCAGCATGGCCAGGTCCTGGGACTGAACCGAGGAGGTGTCTCCAGATTGCCACACCAGCAGCAGCTCATCGGGCTGCAGCAGTGGCATTGCCAACATGTGGCCAGCAGTCTCAGCGGCCTCCGGTGCACCAGAGATCTAGGGGCACTTCGCAAAGGCACAGAAAGTGAGTAGGATTAGTAAAACCCCTCCTCAGGATGCTCCCACCTAGCTGTCCCGTGTCAGGTGGGACCTGGGGGATGATGTCTGCTGCGGTTATCCCAGGGCTGGCTACAGCACAGCTTCCTTCCTTTGGCTGTCTCTGCTTTTACTGTTTCTACTTGCAACAACAGAGTTCCATAAATGTTGGGTTAGACACGGTCAAAACACGATGCTGTGCTACTCTGGGGGCTTGCTCTGGGTATCGGCCACTTCTGCGGGCAGAAGGAGACAAAGGCACCATGTAACCATTCTGTGGGCATGGCTGCGACCTCAAGTTATACGCAAAGTTTTTTTGTCTTCGTGGAGCCCCCCCCAGGAATTACTCGAATGTTGCCTTGCTCAGTAAATCACATGCTGTTCCTTCAGAATATGCAGTTGTCCAAGATTAATGACTGAGTAAATTGCATTTTGAGGTAAGGAATAAAAAATTACACTGTATTTAGCTGCCAATTACTTTGTACTTTCCAGGCTTCGTTATCCCACTGCTAATCATGTAATCATCTTATCCCTATACGGTAATTTACATGTAATTAAATGGCCAGTGGTTACTCTGTAAGTAAAGAGGTCTTACCAGAAATGTGTGCCAGGCATCTCAAAGAGTGTTAAGGAAACTACACCCACATGATAAATTAATTCTTAAGCTTTGGAAGGAAAGCCTCCAGCTTTCAACTCGACTAATTTCCTCTGAGCTTCTCATGTTGTTTTTTTGGGTCCCCAGGGAAATGCCGAGGCTCTTTGGTAGAGTCTGTGATGCCACGATGGGCTCTGATTGCTGGGTTTTGGCTGCTGAAAAGCCAGGTACCTCCCCAAGGATGCAGCCTTGTGAAGCCGCATTGGCATGATGAGCAAGGAGGCCATCAGTGGCAGAAGGATGGATCTGTCACACCAGCAAAATCTGGGATGGAGGCAAAGGTGGGTGGGAGGATGCGATATAGTCTTCTCCTCCTCTTCTGGAAGAGTTCACTACTGGCTATTGCTTCAATATGGCATTTCTGGGCTTTAGCCTTGATGGAGCCCAGTTGTGCATAACGAGCACAGCCTGCTCTTCCACTTGAATGAGCTGGAATGTGAGGAGTCAGGTAAGATGTGAAAGGAAAAGGTGACTTGTTCAAAGGCCCATGGTGACTCCCAGTCTGGATATGGATATGCCTAGTCGATGTTGAGCCTTGAGAAACAGCTTGTACTTCTTCCCAACTCACCAACTGGCTGCTTGGTCCAAACCAGTACTGGGAGCTGCCAAGGAGAAGGGTGTTCTCTCCCTTTGGTTGTAATTTTATATTACAAAATGCTTGAAGTGGTTTCCTTCACTTCTTTTCTTTCAGATTTCTTCCTCAGCAGAGTATGATGCTGACAATAACAAAAAAAAACAAAAAAAGGGAAAAAATTACATAGGAATTACTGTAATTGAAAGAATGACAAAAAAGAGGTTGCAAAATTCACCCTATTCAGAGCTAAACTGGCAATTCATCCATCAGAGGCCTCGAAAGTTGAGGAATACCATCCCAGCTTGGTACAAGGACCAAGCATGGCCACCACCAGCCTTTCCCTTCTTGCCTACAGGCCCTGGGAGCCATAAGAAAATCCTCAGGGTTGCCTGGTGCCTTCCCAGCACCATAGGCACCACTGAAGGTGCTGGGGGGTGGGCTGGACCCGGGGTGCTTCTGCCATGGGCCTGGGGACAGGGATGGTGGAAGAGTCCTATTTCCCGGGAAGAGGTTGGGAGCGTGAATCATCTCCCTAACCAAGGAGAGAGCTTGGGCACCGAGGAGAGACCTGCAAAGCTGGCAAGGGAGGAGGGCTGGTGTGGCGGGTGGAGAAGGCGATGGCGGCCCACCACCCTCCTTGTGGGCAGGGAATGCTCCTCACCGGAAACCTCTCCCTTTTGGTGACAGCCTTGGAGCAAGCTCATTGCTCTGGCAGCGCAGAAAGTAGCCATGAAACATCACCGGGCAGAAGAAAAACAGGGCTTTATATATGAACCATAATAAATAAGTGCCAGCTGTGCAATTCCTCCAAGCAGGGAAGGAGAGAAAGAAACCCAACCTCTGCTAAAAACATCTTTTAAAGAGCAAATGTGAATTCCCAGGCTGCGGTCAAAATGTTGTTTTTTCAGCTGCCTTCCTGGGCTAAAATGCTCCCTGCAGCTACCGTGGCTCGTACCTGGGGAGGCTGCAGATGCCCTGAGCAGTCTCACAGAGAGCTCTTTGTTTGCCCCTATCAGCTCGCCTCCACATTTCATGCTCCAACAGCCGGGATGCTGGCTGGTTTTGGGAGGTGGCTTTTCCCCGCCGTGGTACCTGCAGGGATCAGCAGCTCCCAAACCTGCACTGGTGAGTCGGGACAAGGATGCTTGCGAGGGGCAGAGTCAGCCCTTGGCTGCTCAGTGCCGCTCCAGGCTGCGCTCCCAGGGCAGAGCCATCCTCCCTCCCCGCTTCCCAGGGCAGAAAACTGCCTTTGTGCCTCGAGGGCTGAGGGGAAAAAAATATCCCAAAGCTTCAGAATTCTTGCTCATAAATCCAGCCCACAATATCATAGATTTTACAGTGCTGCCAACTCTGACAATTTTATGATGGGTCTCATGCGATTTGAAAAAGTGTGGGGTTTTGTTTTTTTTGTTTTTTTTTCTCTTAAAGTTTCCAGTTCCTGGAGTCCTGTGATTATATGAGACTCTCAAGGGATTCTGTCCCCCTCCCCCATTTTTTCCTGCTTTGTTGGGTTTCAGGATACGTAATAAAGTCGGAAATTTTACTGGAAAGTGAGACAGAGAAAAGAAATGACTTGTCTGGAGGTGGGGCTAGAACTCATCACCAGACCAAAAAAATTTTGCCTTTTTTTTTCTTTTAGTTCTCTCTGGAAAAGAGAATGCCTGTGCTGATTATTTTTGTTTGAGTAATAAAAATTTCAAACTTTTAAGTGAATGGAAAATGTTCAGTGGAATAAATTCCCACTCCCAAAAAGGAGAAATATTTTGTTTACTTTTAGAAGATTCTACTCTTTTGAAATTTCAGAGGATATTTTTCAACCTGAAATCATTTCAGAGTGAAATACTGACGCATTTCACTTGGAACCCACCACTCCCGGCAACTCTGATGTCTTCTGCTTCCTTTGGTTGGTTGAAACAAACTCTACAGCTTCGGCTGCTGGTTCTGACTGTGCTCTGCTGTGGCTTTGCAGGCTTTACCCTGCACCTGGGAGGACTCAGTTACAGTAAAGTATAGTTAGAAGTCAACTAGTGTCTGTCATGGTTCCCCTATGAGATAAATAAATTAATTTTGGTGTGATGGCTCCTACTGGCTATCGGAAGCGCTGGTGGTGGGGCAATGCTTCTTCTTTGAGCATCCTGGCCAGCTGTGCTGTTCGCATCACCCCTCTCCTAGGAATACCTGGGCAATGCCCCTTGCTGCCCATCAGCAGAGAATCCTGAAGGGTCTGCAGCTGCCCTGAGTTAGGTAGCAGCTGCTGGAGGTGCTCCCCAAGGCTTCTAACCAGCACCATTTCCACCTGGATGAGCCCTCCCACCACAGGGATTAAAGGCAGAGAGAAGACCAGGGCTGGGCTTTGTCTTGGAGGCTCTGCATCGGCAGCTCTTAAGGATGCTGTCAGCTCAGCAGCACTGCTGCTGTAAGGAGCACGTTTAACCACAAGTAAGTAAAAAGAAAAAAATAGTGGGGATGTGACACAGAGACGGAAATGGGTTCCTGTGGATGGGTTTCTGTGTAACCTGTGCAGTGCTGTCTCTTGGGGTGTACAATGTGCTACAAGCTGGGTGGGGGTGTGTGTGTTGGCCTCTGCTGAAGACCTAACAAATGACTTGTAGCCTGCCTCAAGGCAAAAAATGTTGCATGAATTATGAACAGAAAGTGCAGCCCTAAATTGAAGGGAGGCAGGGGCAAAAACCTTCTGCATAGCATAGTGGGGCCTTTAACAGTAAGGGACTAAGGACTCTGGCAGTACTTATATCCAGAAATGCTAGTGTTGAGATGCTTTTGTTGTACAAGGCTGAACAAGTTTATTTTTATTATTATGATGGTAATATACTGCTGCTCTTCCTCTGCTTTGTGTGGTCTGGCATGTGAAGAACACGGTTACTAATGCGTGTCTGTGTCACTCTGGGGCTTTGTGCTGTTGCGATATCCCCGTTGCTGGCTCCAAGGATCCCAAAGTCATCAATATTTCACTTCAGCTTTTATTTAGACCTGGGCTATGAATCAGAACTTTGTTGGCCATGGGGTTTTCAGGGGAACATTCTCATCAAAAGGTAATGAGGTGGTCATGATTTCCTCTTTTTCTGCTCTTGATGTCTGGACTACTAAGACATCCTCTATGATCATGTCCCTGGACCTGCTGGCTATGTTTCTGCCCCTACAGCCTAGGGTGCAGCTGGTCCTTGCTGAACAAGCACATGTCTTCCTCCTCTTCAACTTGTTCACCAGGATCCCCAGGTTCTTTCCTGCAAAGCTTCTTTCTAGCCCTAGCCTGTTCTGTTGTGTGGGGTTGTCCATGTCAGAAGCAGGGCTTTGCCTTTGAACTTCATGAGGCTGCTGCCATCCCACTTCTCCAGCTTGTTGGGAACCCTCTAAGTAGCAGCTCTGCCTTCCAGGATATTGGCTGCTCCTCCAGTTTGGTATCATCCGTGAACCTGGTGAGAGTGTGCTCAGCCCCAGTATCCTATTAATATATGAAGATATTAAAAAAGTGCCAGTACTGAGCCTTGAGGGATGTTGCTAGTAGCCAGACACCAGCTGGACTTCTTACTGGTAATGATCACCCTTTGCACCTGGTGGTCCAGCCTATTGAACACCCACATTTTTGTCTACTTTTCCAGTCCTTACTTCATCAATTTGGACTTGGAGAACACTATGGGAGACTGTCAAAGGCAGTTGCAGGTCCTGAAGTTTATCAGAAACTTAGGCTGGGGGGGGTTCCCCAACATTTTCCATCTCAAGATCACTGTTAACATGAGGATGTCTGCGTGCACCTTCTTTGTCAGAGCTTTTAAGTAGAAACACTGTAGCCAGCTAAAACACAGGATGGTTTTTGTGGGCCAATTATCTGAGGAAAGCAAGCCTAGATGAAGCTTGGTTGAAAAACTAGGTTAGCATGATGTATTTGCTGCTGTTCAAGTAGTGTTGGCTACCCTGCCCGAGCCTGGCGTTTGGCGTGCCCAGGCAGGGGAGGAAAGGTGATTCCGGAGTCAGAGAGCTTTTAATTTAAGGCAGAGGGTCAATGGACCACGGACGGTCCACGATGCTGTAAGCAGTCTGGAGCTGGTCAGTGAGTTATGAGAGCGTGTGCCTGTGCACAGACACTTTAACAGCCTCACTGAGTGACAGGCACCAATATTGCTGTTGGGTCAATGCCAGTCAAGGTGGTGATGACAAACCCAGCTTGGCAGTGACTGCAGCACTTGCCTGCGTGGGGAGCAAATAATAAAACTCCATTTTGGTTCATTTTCAAGTGTCCTACACTGAGATTGTGTAGCCAGGGACGGAGGCAATGCTGCATAGCCAGGGTCACGGGTCACAGATGAGGCCACCTTGCACTCCTGGGTGACCTTCAAAGCCTCCAAAACCACTTCAGTCCAATCGTGGTATTTAATTTCCTTCGCAATGTGGATAAATGCTTTTTTTTTTGTGGGTGTATTTAACCAGCACCAAAACACTGCTTAGGCTTGAATGACATCACTTTCTTAGTTTACAAAGAAATAATTGTACTTTTCCCTCCGTTTTTAAACAAATTACCTGAAACAATAAAGTATGTTTCTACGTAAAGCATCTCTTAGAACAGGAAACGTCAAAGCTGCTTAAGCTTTGACATGCAACATTGCTGTTGGGATGGGAGGTGGGCTCCCCTGTTCAAGAAAGATGAGGAGCTACTGGAGAGAGTCCAGCGGAGGGCTACGAGGATGAGGAGGGGACTGGAGCATCTCTCCTATGAGGAGAGGCTGAGGGAGCTGGGCTTGTTCAGCCTGGAGAAGGCTGAGAAGGGACCTTAGAAATGCTTATAAATATCTTCAGGGTGGGTGTCAGGGGGACGGGGCCAGACTCTTTCCAGTGGTGCCCAGTGACAGGACAAGGGGCAATGGGCACAAACTGAAGCAGAGGAAGTTCTGTCTGAACATGAGGAAGAACTTCTTCCCTCTGAGGGTGATGGAGCCTTGGCCCAGGCTGGCCAGGGAGGTTGTGGATTCTCCTTCTCTGGAGATATTCCAGCCCTGCCTGGACGCGGTGCTGTGCAGCCTGCTGTAGGTGACCCTGCTTCAGCAGGGGGGTTGGGCTAGATGACCCGCAGAGATGGGGGTCCCTTCCAACCCCGAACATTCTGTGATTCTGTGATTCGTAGCAGTTGCTGAATCCTTTTGTAAGGGCAACTTGATGTAAATACTACTTTTTTGTTTTTTATTTGTTGAAAAAAGACAATTCTCATGTCATGCCACTCCACCATCCCAAAATGTTACTCAGCTCTAATCAGTATTCAAAAGAAAAATGAAACATGGAGAAGTCACGACTAGGAACCAGAAGGGCCACCTCATTTGTGGCTGTGCTGTAACATTAAAACAAAAAAAAAAAAAGGAAAACCAAACAAAAACTCTACTCTTATTTTCCTAATGCCTGTGTTCCAGACCTCATGGTTAAGTCTGTGCCAACATCTGAAGACTCTTGCCTGTAAGGAAGTGAGCTCTTGGTCTGAGCAGGATTATCACCATCCCAGGGTATTGCTGATCCTTAAATGGGATCATTTTTAATCCTGGTGTGCTTGGATTTTACTCGTATTTACACAGCTGTCAATAAAGTATGGGAAAGCTGTCTATGATATGTCCGTTCTCATCTGATTGTGGCAGCTTTTAGGACATTTTTCACAACTAGCTCCATTATTTATGGATGGGGCAAGAACCCCCTCGGTCCGTTAGCTGGGTCCAGTCTGTAGCATTGTCTCCTGTTCCTGCCGGCTAGCAGACGGCGGCTGCTCTTTCCAGGAGTGTGACTTCCCAGAGCAGGAGAGGTGGCCCTATGCCCGAGAGGTCCAGCTGGCTGAGATGTAACAGTAGCTATATATAACCTAAATTGGGACTGAGTCTGAAGCCAATTCTGGAGGCTTGGTGAGCCAGGAAATCTGACAGGTACTATTTCAAAAGTGAATTAGTTTGAAAAACTCTTCAAACTCAATGTCTTCTTACTGAGGACCCTCAACAATATTCAACCTGAATTTTTAAAATTCTGTCTCTTTGCAGAAAGCAGTTGAATTCCTCTCATGAAGGTGAAAATCTCCCAAGAGACAGATGCAGTGATTTGATTAGGCTCATTTCTTTAGGAAATTAAGCTACAACATACTCTGTGGACCATCTAGCCCCCAACCAAAAGACTTTATCAATCAGTCTGTCTGCAGCAGGGCTGCTGTTGGGATTATGGTAGGAATATTCTTGTAGACAGGTTACATGTGTGCCCATGCAGGGTTAGGCTGGAAAAAAGATCTTGTGGTTTTTTTCACGTTTCTGCCATCCTGATGAATCTCAGTGTAGTGGAACTGTACTAATTGAATCCTGTGCTGCTGGGAGTCTGTTGTCCTGCAGGACAGATGAGTGGGATAACAGGGGGATAACTTAAATGCATGTTAATGATAATAGGGAGTGCAGTCATTGCCAAGACCTGGCTTGTGGAACTTGGTGCCTGTACTGCTTGGGATTCAATCCAAGGACATGAGAATTGCCTGGAGAAGAGGGATTAAATGATAGGACAAAAAGAGTAAAGTGGCAAAACCAGGAAACCCATCCCCTGCCCCAGACTCTAGCAAAAGATGAGAAAACGCTGCTTAATTCTCACACTTTGGAGTGACCCAGCAGCCGGCAGTGCCGGCGGGGCAATGCTCCCTTGTACCTCAACCCTTCCAAAGTGCCTAGTGCTACTCTTAGTGGCAAGCAAGCAGCTTCTTGGTGACGCAACCCTGAGCTGTCCTCTGCTCCTGTCGCTTGTGCCAGTGCTGAAGGGCCTCTTTATTAGTGTCATTGATGACCACGACCTTTCCGTTCAGCCTCTGCTAGAATTCACAACGCTCTCCCTTGCTGGGGAGGAATTGGGCTGGGAGACCTGGCAGTGCTTCCTCCCCATCCATCTCCTGGCTTTAGGTGGGATGGAAAAATCTTCAGGCTACCCGCTTCCATTTCTTGAAGCGAAGGAGATGAGGGGAAATGGAGGGAACCCCCTTACATTGCTGTAATTTTTGAGACATAAAAGCTTTTCTTTGAGAGCAAATCCTTTTTTTTTTTTCTCCCCTTTTTCCTCCTCGTGGCATTAGGGCTCAAGAAATTCCTCAGAAAATAATTTGTCAAGGCCCTGACTGATCAAAGACGTATATAAAAGGACCCTTTTTTTTAAAGGGGAAAAAAATCCCCCTTCGAGCTCAGAATGAATTGGCAATTCATTTACCAACTGTCAGATAAAGTAGCTCAATCCCTATCACGTCTTTAGCTGGAGCTGTGGCCAGAAGGAAGCAATTCTCGGCCCACTGTGCTTACATGTTTGGGGTATGTTAGTGATTAGGGTATTCCTGCCTGGGGGATGCAGAAAGATATGACTCAGATTCGCAAAAGAGCCATAAATCTCCCTCCTTTTATTCAAAATGTGTGTTTTATAGCCATTTCCTGGCCAATTTCTACCTCGAATAAATATGTAACATATCTCTGTGTGTATAGTTTTTTAGGCCCAAACGTTCGGCTCGCTCTCAGGAGTGAACTATCCGCTCAGGATAAGTTTGAACGTGGTTCTCTGCTGTTCTTTCATTCCCAGAAAAATCCTTCATTGAGCCTTAACTGGCTGAGTGGTGGCCTGGTGGCACCTGCTCCTGGTTTTGTTCATCTGTGGTGGGGTGACCTGGAAAGGTTCTGGGGGAAGATATGAGCCAAAGGACCCCAGAAGGTCATCCAGGCCCCAAGCCAGGATCAATTAGATAGAAAATGGGAATTTTTGGTCAAAAGGCTTGGGTAGGATTTTGGTAATCCTAGCCATGAGCCAGCCCTCACACCGCGCTAGATTTGAATGTCAGCAGCAAATGAAGCTCAAAAGCTCAGTAGGTGCTCTGCTAACATCCATGACTGGGCTGATGGAGCTGGGCTTACTGTGGTGTTGGAGCCCACTTGTCTCTGCAGCTGAAATCGCATCTAATTCCCAACTTCTAGGTGAAGGTATACCTCCAGCCCATGGTACCTGTGGCATCGTTCATGCAGCTTTCCCCTCCTTAGCTTTCCACCGTACATCCCTTCCAACCAGCTACTTGTCTCCCAGTTTACTGCTCCCACAAACTCTTTTTCCACCCCTGTTTCCCGAGTGTCATCTCTGTCTGGGTGATATAGAAAGGACAATGAGGATCTGAAGGAAAAGGTATGAGGAGATGGATCGCAGTGCAGGAGAAAGTAAAGGCAGGAATATTTCTCTGTTCTCAGGTCCCCATCATAGGCTGTGCAAGTAGAAATGCCCAGTGTCTTTTAATTGTGTTATCTTTTGGCATTTCTTTTAATCATGTTACCATTTTGGCTGTAATTCTTCATTGGAATGAGCTGAAGTGGCTGAGAAGAGGTCACCAGGAAGAGGATGAATCATTTGTTCTTCTCCATCTTTAGCTGAAGGAGGAGTCCAGGAAGAAGGAAGAGCAACAGGAACAACTCTGCTCTTGGAGAGTAGTATCACTAAGCTTTCCACCAGTGTCCTGCTCTTCTAAGTCATGCAGAAGGCTGATTCCCCTCAGTAAAACAACAGGAAAACCCATCCTCTTTGCAAGGAAATCAGTAAAAGTTTGGGGTCTGGCATTGCTGGTATTTTATTTTTAGCTCTTCCTTCTAATCCTTTAAGCCTGTAGTTCCTTTCTGGTTCCTTTTCCCTTAAACCAGGAGCTGCAATCATTTGGCCCTGATTCAAAGTCTCAAAGCCAAAGGCAAACCTCCAGATCCCATGCCAGAGAAGTCTGGTAGGGCCCTAAGGTTTATCTTGTAGAGGACTCATTCTGAAAGCTGCTGAAGTTGGTGGGAATCTTACCGCTAACCCTGAGGAGCTTTTTTTACCATGCTCTTAAACATATCCAAAGTATCTGGCAGTATCCTGAGTGTACAAGTTATTTAAAAAGAACAAGTGTGGTTGCAGGAAACAGCCTTGAAACATTTCCTAAACTCTGGTCCAAGATTAGAATTGATCTCATATGCAAAATCAACGTGATACCTTGAATAAAAGATAAACCAAGAAAGGCATAGCAGAGCAATGTCCAGGGGATCACGGAAATATCTTCTGAAGGTAGACAGCAGAGGGCAAAATCAACTACTGGAGTGAAATATGCGTATCTACATGTGCGTTGGACCCTCTTCAAGAGAAAGGTACTGTCAGGCTGCACTTTCTCTGCTGCTATTCGCTGCTTCTCAGTGATCTCTTTTGGATGAATGTGGGCTTCTTATTTTAGACCCTTTCATGAGGTATTCTCACCATATGAATAGTCCTGTGACTGCCAGTGTCAGAAGACATTTATTCCCTTGAATGATTCACCTCTTTACTATTACTACTACCTCTGCACTGGGCACTACTGTTTCTGGTGTTATTTATTGGCAGAGGAAATTACTTCTGGGGAACTCCCAAGTGCTAGGGTTATTTATTTTGATTTCAGATCAAGAAACTGTAGATCTGAAACCCTACAGACAAGTGTCTTTCATCTCTGGCTGCAGCTTTTAACTTCATTTCATTTGTTTTTCTTTTTTTCTTTTCTTCCCCCCATGATATCTCCATTTAAGGCCCACTCATGTAAACATTTAGAAGCACATGATGATTTTAACAATGATTCATCCTATTAAAGTCAAAGTGGCTACTCACAGGATAGTTTCCAGAACTAGGCAATAGATATAAAAAGGGCAGGAACCATGACTTTTCTGTGCTATCTCAAGTGGCTAACACTTCAGGCACAACAGGCTCCTTTTCTGAGGAGCTGGCCTGCTTCTGACCGTATATTAAAGCTGCTTAGAAATATGATTTTTCCCTCCCCCCCACCCCCCTGGAAATTCTTTGTGTTCAAACATCCCAGATAGGCTCAGGTTGTTGGAACAACCCAAGGCTTTTAAGCAGCTCTATCGATGGTTCAGAGCAGTGGTCTCATGTAAATGGTCCTGGGAAAAGGAGAATGGGGTGTGACTTTCTAGGCATGGCAAGCTTCTATTATCATCCAGAAAAAAAAAAAATGTCAAGTTTAGACATGCCAATTGTTCATTTTTTGACCCAAACAGAGGGCTTCAGGGCAGTAACAGAGAGAGACCAATTTGAAAACATTTTTCTCCCTAATTTGTGACACTTGCAGTACTTTACCCAGCCCCAAAACGCAGCCAGTGGATGACCCGCAGTGGGATGCGTCTGGTCCCCAGCTCGGCACAGACGTTTGGGAAGACGCTCGCATGCACCTTGGAAGCAGCAGCTCCCGACTGCATGGGGACAACGTGCTGCCCTGGAGAAGGCACTTAGCTCTCTGGGCTGCGCTCAAGTACTTCAAATACCACCATGAAGCGGTCTGTGTACCCAGAGCAGCTCTGTGCCTCCTGGTCTGGGAACCCCCGTTCTGGCTGGGAGCGGCAGGTTAAACCAGCTCTGTGCTGCTGCAGGCACGCCGACAGCGATGTCCCTGCCTGGTGGTCTCACACAGAACATCCCACCACTGCCAGGGTTCTCCAGGATCTTGACAGGAGGTAGGGAAAACCAGGTGGGATAGAGAAGGAGCAGCCCTGAACTGATTCTTAGCTGCTGTTTGTGAAAGATTATCAAAGCTATCTCAGAAGTTTTTTCTGTTTTTTGACACCTCCATGTGTATTTAGGAAGCGAACCTCAGAGGGAAATCCTCTGGGGACACATGGGACACCTATGTGGTCTTTCGTAAGCAGATGTTACCTTCTCTGCCCATACCCTCAGCTGGCTGGATGTCAGCCAGCTCCACACTAGAAGGCATGTGGCTCTGTTGGCATGGGGCTCAGCCTGAGCTGTTACCAAAAATAGCAATTAAAAATGCATTCAATGCTTTTAAAAATGATTTTTTTAGAAATGAAAAGTAGTACAGGTTTTACTAGCAAGCAGCATGTTTTTCATGCAAGATTTAGATGAAAGCCATAAAAAAAAAGTTGTCCAAAACCGAAGCTATGGCAAAATTCATCTTTTTCATTACAGGATGATTCAATGCAGAGAAATGTTTCACTTTTTTAATGATTTATCAACTGTTTTCAAATATATCAGGCAATTTAAGTTAAAAATTACCATTCTGTTGAAAAATCACATTTTCTCTTGAAAAAAGTGTTTCAAGAGAAAAAGCTTTCTCTCAGTGGCAGGGAAGGGCTCTTGGAGATATGTAACTTCATGCTGTGGTAGTAGGGAAAAGGAATGAAGTGGGCTGATTTTTTAATATATATAAAAAGATATTTGTAAGGTGCCTATAAAATATTTTTGATCTGCTTGATTGGTGGGCAACTGAACACTGAGGCAGAGATCCCCATGTAATATCCTGTGAGAGATATGACCTCATCAGATATTTGAAGAAGGTATCTATGGACCACTGAGATTTCTGCAAAAAGGAAAGTGGCAGAAGGATGTTACCAGGGAGGAAACACAAAAGCCAAAGACGCTGAGCATGGCCAGGCAGTTGCTTTAGGGGGAGGGAAGAAAAAAAAAAAGAGTTGCCAGGAAAAGCCTCAAGATGATTGTGGTGAGGTTGAGTGAGGGAACACCTGGGGAAGATTGATTAAGAGATGGCCAATGTGTGTGTGTGATTTATGAGGAGTGGTCCTGGCTTTAGTAGGAGTTCTTCAGAGATATTGCTGCCATGGCTCAGGACAAAAAAACTCCTAGATGCAATATAGTTACTGGATTGTCAAACATCACTTGATAAGGTTCCACAAGTGAGATTATTAGTTTAGCAAGGGAGAAACAGAATATGAGGTTGAATAGGCTGTAGGGCAGACATTTATTTTAAGAAACTGTAATTCTCTCTATGCATCCATGTATATATGTGTGTGTGTGCATATTTCTCCATCTGTCTGTCTGTCCTACTAGCTATTTACTCAGCTAACACCAGTCACTCCTGCTCCTCTTTCCCGGCAGCTGGGAGCAATTCGGTCTGTTGGAGGGATGGCTGCTTCAGCTGGGAGAAGATTATTTCAGGGACTCCCAGGATGCCCCTTTGGACTTGAGTTTTCTCACGCAGGGACTGTTCTCCTGTGTGTTGGCTGATGGAGCTGAAGTCAGGGGGATGGTGTTTTGCCACACAGCACCTGGTGAGTAGCCCTCTGGGTGGTGGGCATGTTGGCTGGGAATCATGCAGCAAGGTTGGGTACAACCTGGGGGCCTGTACCCCAGTGAGTGTGAGTTCAGTGCCTCTCTCCTCTAGTCCAATGTGTCTTTGTAGGTCTACCCCTGTGACCATCCAGGCTGGCTCCCCTTGGAATAAATGTAGTGGCAGAAATCATGTTGGAAATGAAAGGAAATACAGCTGGGCCCTACTCTGATCCAATCTCTGCTTCTTTCCATCTCTTGAGGGGCTTCTATTCCCTCCTTTTTCTTTTCTACTGCCATTATTTTGATCAGCTGTCTGTCTAGAGTCTCTGAAAAGTTTCCCAATGCAGGAGTGAGCATTAAGCCCGCTGGCACCAGCCCTTCCCTTTGAATGTAAGCCACAGAGCCCCCAGGAAATGATGGCCACAAGTGGAAAACCATGGCTCTGATAAATCCATCCCTTCTCTTTCCAGTGTTCAACAGTCTGTGCAAGGCACTGAAGCCACCATTTTAAGATCTAATGAATAACCAGACTGTGTCTGAAAGCTGGCTAAATGAATACACAGTGTTTTCCAGCTGGATAAAGACAGGGGAGCAGATAAGTGGAGTTGGATAGCTTTGGCTTTTGGTGTGAGCAATGACCTCAAGCTACATCTTATTAATGTTGGCAAAATGAATGAGTTTGAGCATCCCTGGATCTTGCAATGCCCAAGGGGTCTGGAATATGCAGCCCTATATGTACTGTCTTTCAAATGCATCAGTAGAGTTTTCTGCAGTGTAATCTTTGGGTTTATTTGTTTTTATGTCATTTTGAATTCTCTAGGGAATGACAATGACTGGGCTGTGTTCCCTCTACTTTGATAAAGTTGTAGCTTTTGGAATTTCACATTTGGAGGTGAAGCTTTGAAAGAAGTGTCCAAAAGGGAGTGAGGCAGAGAGGCAGACAGCTTTATTGACTTTGCTTCTGCTCTTACTCAAGACAGAGGTACCAAGCTGCTTCTTTCTTTTCTGCTCTCTGGAGTCCAAATAACAAGATCCCTTTCGTTCCTGCTCAATAATCACTATTCTTGGCACAAAAATGTGCACTTCTGAAGGCATATGATGAGACGTCAGAATGCCCGCAAGGTCATATTGAGAAGCCAGACTATCAGAGCAAAAGGGAAAGGGGGAAGCCTTCTCATAAATCAGAGAAACCTTTTGATGCCTTCAGTTCTAAAGCTAGAATGAGGTAGAAATGGCAGCCAGAAAAAAAAATATGGGGCACTGGGGTTCCCTTCACCAAAGAATCGACTGGGAACTTAGATAAGATACAGTTATGGCATCACCTTGGGAGAGTGGCCATAGTCAGAACGATGACTGCTTTCGCTTGTGGTCAGAAGGAAGGACATCGCTGTCCTATGGAGTGGGGCAATTGGGGTGAGTCCAAGTCAAAAGCATACCCTTTGTCGGGGGACTTAAACCCTTAAGCTGAGGTTTTCTAAATTAGGAAGGGACTGATCAAGCTGAATGGCTCATACTGGCTTTGAGGAGGAGGTGGTTCAAAATCAGTGGGACCACTGTCTGGCCATTAGTAAAAAGGGAATTTCAGAAGCAGCTCCTTGCTGACAGGGCAGTGAAATGATGGGGGCGATTGCCAAGCAGGCCACAAAGGCCTTGTGTGCTTTTAAGACCCAGCTAGCCATTTTTACAGAAAAAGAACTGCGTGGGGAGCTTGTAGGGAAAGGAGTGAAAGTAAATGGGCAGGGGAGTGGGATGCAATAAGCTGGAACAGGGCTGTGTTTTGGAGCTCACAGCCCTTTTTGAGAACTTTCTGTACAGAGGTTTCCTGTGATCTGTGGCCTGAGCTCTCTAATGCCTACCTGAAAGGGGTTTGTCCAAGAAATTTCCACTCTGGCTTGTTGTTTTATGAGGCTGTCTTGAACCAAGACCCGGGGAGAGTAGGTCTGAGTGGAGCAAAGTCCATAAGCTTTTCTGGGAGAAGGTGGCTGAGACCTGTATCTTGTACTTGCATCCAGCTGATGCATGTTCCTACAAGCACTGTAATCTTCAACCTGCTGAAAAAAAAATTAAACCACCATAATGTATTTGGGAAACTTTGCCTTGCGTGGGCTGTACCAGCATTTGCAATAGCCTGGCAAGTGCCGCATCCGTCTCTTTTCCAGGGCAGAGTGGGGTTGCTGGCAGTGTAACCCCATCCCCACATGTGCTCTCCTTGTGGGAGAAATCTCTGCCTCCCAGAGAGATCAGCTGCTCCTGTAGTTAGGGCTGGGAGTCCTCATTATTTAATTTTAGTTATTTAAAATTTAGACATTGAATCCAAGTCACCCATCCAGGCTTTTCTTGAAGTAACATGTGTGTCCTTTGACTCCTAAAAACAGTGCAGGTCAGCACCGCAGCAAAAGCATGGAGAAAGGGTATGGCTGGAGGGATGGCCCAGCAGTGCGAGACGGTGCACTGGTTTTGGGTGAGGACATGGTGCTGGCAGAGTCAGACTTCTGTTCTGAGCCTCTTGTATGCCTAGACAGAAAGATAAACAGAAAAGGGAAACGGTGGCTGGATTGACAGAAATGCAACTTCTATTCTGATATTTGCTCTTGGTGGTGTTTACATTCTTTCAAAGCAGAGACAAAGTCAACAACTAACTATAATAATCACCACAGCAATGACAAAAAAAATCCCCGTTAGGCCTGTTTCCTAACCCGTACTTTGGCATAGACTGTCTGCTGCTTGCTCCTTGTGTTCTAGCACTGCTTGGAAGTGATAAGAAGCACACAAGCTCCTGTACTTTAAAGTGTGCTAGAAATAGAAAGAGAGATACAGTGCTACAAAAGGAAACCGACTGGCTTCAGGCTTTCTCCAGGTCTGACTTTGTGGTTCAACACCAAGAGGCCTGATGCACCATTGCAAATCAAGGACAAATTTTCTGTTCTCTTTGACGGGCAGTAGGTCAATATTTTAGTCAAAACTGAAACATCACTGCTTTAACCAAATTTGTTGGGGTCAAGGCATCAGTGAGGTAGATGGCACAGACACCATTGACAAAGCAATGCTTTGGCTGAAGCCCTTTGGTCCAGGACGTCCTTTTCACATTAGGTGTAAGGCAGCAGTGGACTTGTGAGTGTTAGGAAAATGATGGATTCTTTAGCAGAAAGTTCCATGATCACCCAAGTATGATGATAAAAAGACAACCTCCTCCTCCTGTTTGGAAGGGAAGAGCTTTGGGCAGCTTGTGATTCATCAGACGTGGCCGCTCTTGGGCTTCTGTAGTTCTTCACTGGGTCTGTTGCCTTGTTCTTGCTGTTCATCCCACTGAGGGCAAATCCTTTCCAAACCAACACCTACAGAGGTTGGCAAGCGTGCTAGTTGATGGAGTGGGGAACTTTTCCAGCAGATGTGGTCTTGGACTTGTAAGACCAATGGAGAGTGCCAGACTCTCTGCTTTCCCTCTGCTTGGTGAGGTGGGCAGGAGAGGGACATGGCCTTTGTAAAGACTGGAACATCACCCAAGGACTAGTCTTAGGAAGCACTTGTGTTTCACCTAGCCTTAGGCTAGTAAAAACCCCTAATAATTAACTAATCAAACATTTGTTTAGATCCACTGACCTGAAGGGACCATCCAACCTTTGGCTACAAGTTCAATAAAGGGGACATCACTGTGTTTGCACAAATTACAAACCACATCTTATGTTGGGCACTCGCTGAGCTTGCACTACTGTGTCTTCACCAGGGCTGTTCTCGTGCTTGATCTAGCACGTGCTCACCATGCATTTCCATTGTTTTGGCAGTGATTTTAGTGGTGCACCTGCTCAACTATTTCACAGAGGTGGACCCAGGAGATGAATAGCTGCATGAGAATACCTAATCCTGATTTTCCACCCCACTGATGGACATGTTCTTCTACCCTCCAAAGCAAACATTTCAGCATACAAGAAGATAAGGACTCCCTTCCATGAAAAGTTTTGCTCTCTTTTTCAAGAAGAGACCTGGGAAAATATGTGGAAAATTTCTCACTGGCCCAAGTGAATTGAGAGAAAAAACTTTGCTTCAGAGTCAAAAAGTGAAATGTTTTTTGTTATTTTTTCTTGCATTCAGAGATGAACACAAAAGGCAATTCGTGAGGGAAAGACAAACGGCTGTCAATAGAAACCACAAAAAAAGCTTTCTAGGACCTGGCTCCAATCTTGCTGCACTTCGATTAATCCCTAGTTTACAACCTGAATGTCAACAAGAGTCACACACCATCAGCTTCTCTGCAAAATGGGCCATACACTGTGCGACAGGAGTAGGAGGTCTATCAGTGAAAAGTCCCTGATGGACAGGCAAACAAACAGGCAGCTGATGTCTGATGAGAATTAATTCAGTCTGGATCTGATCTTGCTAATCTCTGCTAAAATCCTAGCCTCATCCTTTCTTTTCCACCCCTCCCCATCTCAAAGAGAAGGGAATAAAATAAAAGGAAGTGGTTGAAAAAGTCCTTAAAGAGGAAATTCTTGTCTAATTCTAGGTCATGGCACGGGCTTTGTATTCTGCTTGGGAGATGGTAGAATCTACCACGACTGGAAAAGACATTGGCCATTTTGAATCCAGCACTACAGACTTCCTCCCATCTGGCCCTAAAAAAGAAGGAGAAAAAAAAAAAAAAGTGTTTTAGTGCATGGAAAGGGTGGCTCGTTACACAGGACGAATCGTGTCCTGGCTGCTTGGGGAGGCAGGATGTAAAGCTCGGAAGGCCAAGCATTTATTCTGGAAAAGCAAACTCTAAGTTTCTCATCTGCACAAGGATGTGCTTCACCTTCCCCTCTTCCTCCAGCCCCCTCCTCTTTTGTGCCTTTCCAGCCAGCATTCTTGTGTGGAAGAGGAGCCGTGCTCCCAGCCCTCCTGGTGGCCCAGTCCCCCCGAGGGCACAGTGTCGCTCTGTCACCTGTTGGCAGCAAACCCCCTGGCAGAGGAGGATGAAGTTGGAGGCTGGTTTCCTCTTCCCAAACTCGTTGCGGTGCTGCCCTTCTGGGAAGCCTTGGCTTCTTTGGTTTCCCACACTCCAGCTTGCTCCCTCTTCCATGTGTTTCCAAAGTGCTTTGTGAAAAGCCAAAACACCTGCTCTGTGAACTCAGATCCTTGGGGGAAGTTGGCAAAGATGCTTCTCCTGGACTGGTAAGATTTTTTTAAAATTGCAGGTAGATATGATTCATTCTTTCTCTACTGAAGCATCTGGCACACTGCCTCATTATTTATCTCTTCTTTCCCCCTTGCCAACAGCATCTCTCGCCCTGCCTTTCCCCTTGCTGCGTTTTAACAGCAGAAGTGGCAGTAGATCAGCTGTGTCAGATGTGTCAGCTTGAGCCCTCTGTCCTGGCTCCATCAGCATGTCATCTCGCAGCCAGCAGTCACGTCTTGCCTCTGAGAGGTGCCTGCTCTTTACCAGCCAATGTCACTTCCCGAGCTCTGCTCATCCCGCTGGATGAGTAACGGCCTCGCTTGACTGTGCCAGCTTTTATTTCTGCCTAATGCAACTGTCTGAAGTCAGTCCAGGAGTCTGATCTTGAGTTAGAGAATGACAGTGAGGACTTAATCTCATGTACAATTAGTGGTCAAGACTCTGCTCCAGAGATACAAGTAAAGAGACGCAGCTTCTCCTGTTTGCTTTTTCAGCAACAGTCCAGTAATTCTCTAAATCCAAACTTTGTATTGCTCGGCTATTATTTTGGAAAGGGGAACAAAAATAACAAAACTAAGCCCATTGCAGGCCCTTGAAGTGGAATCAAATGGAAATAAAAGCCCTTTGCGGAGTGAGCTTTGGACTGATTTTTCATTTCATGTCCAAAATTTACTTGGAAAGATCATGTCGGCAAAAGGCCAGGGTCTAGTCTACGTACCTGCACTGCTGTCCAGATGGAGGAGAAAAAGAACAGATGCATTGAGATGGAGAAGGATTTCAGAATGTGTTTTCCAAGCCTCCTGTTTGCTGAAAGGGCTGGAAAGCGATTTAGAAAACATATCTAGGGTTTCCTTTGAACATAAGGAAGAAATTGGCCTGGGCAGCACTAACATGGTTCCTCTCCAGGCTTACCGCAATGGGGAAATGTCATCTACTTGCTAGGTACTCAACCCGAACTCTCCCTTGGGTCAGCTGCCTCTCTGCATTGAACAGGCTGGTGTGGGAGGAGACAAGCACATGGGAAGTTGAATGAAACTTTAAAAATATTTGGCCTTCCTATAATGGAGGTTAAAGTTGGCCAATTGTTTGGTATTTTTTTTCCCCCCCTATGACTTTGCCCACGTGTCCAAAGAGATCTGTGATTGTAGTGCTCTCGCAGGTTCATTAGTTATAAGCAAAAAGAAGGAAAATTCTTTGCCTGGACCAGATTGGGCTATTTGTAGAGAGGGCTGGCTGAGACTTCTCTCCAAACAGGGAGGTTGAGCAGTTACACTCACCTTAGGTGGTGCATGTGCTCTGTTGGCTGGTACAAGCGGGCTCTTGCTTTGTCCTCCTTCAGAGAATCTACACCATCTTTGCCCATGCCGTCCTCTTGGTCACCTTGGTGTCTCTGGCCATGGGCCAACCTTCCAGCTTCTACCGCAGAGGATATGGTTCTGCCTAGCTCCCTTGTCTCTGGATTCATGCAAACATGGATGGATAAATGAAAACTGTACACCCACTGTCCCATCTCACAAAAGGCAGGCAGAAGGTGCAGTGAACCAGCACCTTCCTGCCCTAATTGCAGCTTCAGTGTGGCTTCAGTTGCTGGAAACCAGCTATCTTGGGCACAGAAATCAGATTCCCTCTCTCCTTTCAATCTTTTAGACATGTTTGTTTTTCCACTGCAAAGAAAGAAATTTTGAAAAACGGGGGTTCACGTGTTTCTTTTTCTGCTATGTTAACTGTAGGCACAGAAAAAGAAAAAGCAGATATCTAGACTAATATCAGCTATGATTTCCATGGAAACCATGTTTCTTTTAACAGCTCTGGAGGCTGGTGGTGATGTATGCTCACTAAAGGTGAAGTTCTGGCAGCTGGAGCTAATGCTGGAATTCATGGAGCTAATGCTGAAGCCAGTGGATCTAACGTAGAAATCGTTGTGGGACTAATGTTGAGCTTGATGGAAAAACACAGTGTTCTCAGGGAAATGCTCTAAGACCAGCCGTACAAATCAGGTAAAGCCAATATGGAAGAAAATATCAAACTTGACCAAGAATAACCAAATGGAGGGCTAATGTCCAATCTCAGATATATAGACACTAGACCCTACTTTCCATTTACAATAATATTGCTTTACAACCTTCTGGCAGCATTCCTTAGCCTGAAAGTCATATTCAATTCCCTTTACACTGAAGGCCTATGTATTCTACCACTGCGTACAAAGTTTTGGGATAACAGGGAACTAGTCCTTACATGTCTAGAAACCACATGCAATGAGAAAAGCAGGATTGACAAGTGTGAAAAGTCTATTTTTACAGAGTCCAGTGACATATTTGAGCTCCAATAAGCTGTCAAATGCAACATGGGCTGAACCAATCCAGACTCTAGCCTTTGTTGTGGTATGTTGTGGAAGTTCCTCACCTCCTTGGAAGAGACCATGAGGAAGAGGCAGTGAGGTCTATGACCCAGCTCTTGCATCATATTTGGTGTTTTTTTGCTGCTTTTCTTCTCTGAAAGTGGATTTTGGGGCTTCATCCTTCAGTTTTAGCTTAACTAGGATGCATGATTTAGTATATGCCCTAACCTGTCAAAAAAGACATATGCCTGTTATCGCTGACATAATCTAAGAGCTTCTAGGCTTGAATATCTAATGACATAGAGCTGGAAGTGACAGTTTAAACAGAGAATGGGACTTGGACTGCTGCCATGCAGAGGGCAGGTGAAGAGCAGGAGAGATGTTATTCCACTGGTTTTCCTGTACCAGCACTGGGGCAGCCAGGCCTTTGCACCTCCCAAGCTTTGAGGGAGAGGGTCTTGCTCATTGGGGCTCCACAGCAGAGCTATGGATGTGTGAATCGGGGCTTGGGGTGGCTGTTCCTGATCTCTGCCCCAGGGTTGGCTTTGGCTGCAGTGTCTCCTGGATTGTCTTGGAGCATGCTCTTGGTGGTGCTGGAAAGCTTACACCTCCTGGCGTTGTTACTGCTATGTTGATGTGACCTGATTGAGGAAGCCAGAATGAGAGTTCAAGCCAGTCTTACCATCTCCTGAACTTCCCAGGCTAGGGGTGATCTTGGAGGACCATGCTGCTTTCATTTCTGTAGCCGCTAATCTAGAGAGCCTGGCTTTGATGGGCTTACACTCCACTTACCATGACTGTGCTAACTGGTAGCCTGTGCTAAAAAGAGGGGCTGAAACAAACCCCGAGTATCATGCATGACTTTTCATGGAACAGAGGAAAAATTCTTCAGCTAGATGCATAGCAGCGGTAGGCTTATGCATTGAAGATCTGTGCCTGAAAAATTGTCTGTCTTCAGCTGTCATCTAGTTTAATAGAGGCAGGATGGAGAGAGAATAGTGTTTCTTACCTCTTTAGACCATTACCGTTACAACAGCACTACAGCAAACTGGATCAATATGCAGAGGGAGAAAAAGTTGTCTCTTTAGAGAGACAAGCAGACAGACAAATAGACAGCTAGCCAGATTCTTCTCTGTTATATGCATGTAACTCCAAACCTATTAAAGGAACTATTTCTAACCAGGAACAGAATCGAACTGCTGGCATAACACACTGTAAAAAATATTCAGTTCAATCTTTGATGGCATATTAATAGTAACAGCTACTCATCAGCAATGTCAGGGTTAAATACTCCCAGCATGTGTGCAATTGCAGAAATACCCCAAGAAGAACCAAGGAAATATTTCCATCTTAAACTCCGATAAGGAGTGAAAACATGCAACTCGTTCCATATGGTGGCTGAAAGCCCCGAGCCAAGCGGAAAGCCGTGGAGTCTGCCAATGCGTAAGAACTTGCAAGCCTGATAAATGAGTGCGTTGCTTTGGGAAAGCCAGAGACGAAGTCACACTAGAAAGAAGAAAACAGAAGAAAAGTGAGGATTCTATTTTTTTTTTTTTTTT
>Ga0065711_1034173_pt1 | contig 24202 bp, 9 predicted proteins | sample Hoacrofraction12_FD_59098 | JGI IMG/M metagenome (GOLD analysis project Ga0065711, IMG submission 59098) | Hoatzin crop microbial communities from Cojedes, Venezuela - Epithelial fraction 12 v2 (version 2) | ecosystem: Host-associated > Birds > Digestive system > Esophagus > Crop | place... | reverse complement strand
AAAAAAAAAAAAAAAAAAAAAAAAAAACAAGAAAAAACCACAGGTGAACATTTAAGCTTCCAGAAACACTCTCCCAATTGCCTCGGGCTTCCAGTTTAACACAAACATACCAAACACAAGAAACACCATAACTACTTTGTCACAGGCTTCAAGGAGACAGCAAGGCTTTGCTGAGCTATGCAGAACAGTTTTAAAATCAGCTTCTCCCTATAAATCTCTTCTCACAGCAGGTAAAGACGAACTTTTCAACCCACTCTCCTATCTATCTTTTCCAAAGCCTGTAATACATCCAAAACAGCCTGTCCCTGTTGGTTTTGCAGACCCTATGCTCCTGTTGCCAGCACTGCCCCAGCCAGTAACTCCAGCTCTCTCAAGTGTGATGCTCTCAGCAGAACTCACCACATTAACCCAAGAAACTGGCCCTTGGATTTTCTCACCTGGCTCCAGGCACAGGGACGAAAAGACATGTGCAAAAGACTGAGCAAAGAAAACAGAAGTCAAACACTCTAAATAAGTCCAGGGGAAGAATGTGCTTTAATGTTTTTTTCATAAATTGAAATCCGACAATAAAATGGAAAGGAGTCTAGACATGCCATTACATGCTTTAAAATATATCCACAATGTGATACTGCTAATCCACACTCAAATTTTAGTCTAGGATTGAAGTAAATGTAGATTTACTCCTGCACTCATATGAAAACTGTAACATTCACACTACAACTGATTTGGTCAGTGCAGCCTCTAAACCAAAATTCCACTTTCCAGATCTCCCTCTAAGAACACATGCATTTGTCAGCCAAAAGCTGTGAGTTCCAACTGCACTACAAGTTACCTAAAGCAGCCAAAAACACTCAGGGCAAAATGCAACGGGTTGCTTGTAAGCCACTTTGAATCATACAAGTCTACAGAAGAACAAGATAAACTTACTTGAAAAGTCGCCCTTGATGTGCACACATTGGTGCCTTTTCATGCATTCCTCAAAGTATAACAGAGGATTTTTTTTTTTTTTCTAAGCGGATCAAGTGAACACAGCACTTTTGCCTCAGCTCCAGACCACTCAGGCAAACCAGAAAGCCAAGGCAGTGCCTTTTACTTATGGTTAATGCAGCCTTCATCAATAAAGCAGTCCTTGGACAAGAGACTGAATATGCAGTGTAAAAACACACAGCAATATATATTAAAGCTGAAATGGCAAAGCCAGTACACCTCCAGCTTCTCCAATGCCCAGAGTAAAGCAAAATGTGAAATATGTAATTGATCCATAGCTCAGTACTTTATCTCAGTAGCACTTGGAGAAGCCAAGAAGTAAATCTCATCAATACGCCCATAAGAGATACTGGTCCCAAATTACCACCATTAAGCTGCAGAATAGCTTCCATTAGTATCATCTGCTACACGCAATAAAGGCAAGAAAACAAGCAAAGCAGTATTTGATAAACAATGCAACAATTTGACTAAACCTTGTAATACATCAGCACAAGACGACAAAGTCAGGTGCCAAAGACCCATGTGCTCATGCATTTCCTGGCTCACAGTATGCACCTTCCACACCATGCCCTCGTACCAAAAAAGAACACTGCTCAGACAAGAATTTAGGTGAAAAACGAAAATGTTCCTGCAATGTAGAGGCTAGCAAACCTTCACTACCAGCACAGTTAAGAAAGAGCTTCTTTGCTTTACCATCACGGAACTTGTATTTCCACAACATTTCTGCTCTTGCAGAGTATCTGCAAGCAGACACCAGCTTCAAAAGAACATGCAGCAGCACTCAAAACTCAAAACTCAGAAAGGGGCTGATATTCTTTGTAAGATGCATATTAGTACGGAAAAAGACCAAGTTCTAATAACTGAAGCACTGTATCATGCAGAGATGTGGCAGTAATAATGTGATTCTGAGAAACCTCAAGGAAGTCTCATGCTGTGCTAATGGTTTTTAGCATCCAGCAACAAAGTCTAGAGAACCAATCTACTTCTTTAGCCAATACACACAGTAAACTATAAAACTACAAATTTTAGAAATGCTTCTGTTCCAGACAAATGTCTTGTACATATGCAATAATGAAACAAGACCAGCACATTACCTTCCTCTTTCCTTCCAATTTTCCTTCCTCAGAATGTGTTAACTACTAAAATAAGCTCATGAAAGGAACTTTAATTTATTTAATGCATTTAAATCACTTCTATGGAAACACTAATACTATCCCATGTCTTGATTCAGAGATCACTATACTGAAAAGTAGTACTTCTCCCTACCTGATCTAGTAAGTGTTACAGTCTCCTGGCTTCCAGCAGACAAAGGATACAAAGTAAGCTACAATATCAGATATCTCTGGTAATCGCAAAAAATTTACTCCCACATTCAATAAATGAGAGGCATCATTTCTTAAATCATGCTTTTCTTCTAAAAGAAAGGACTGCTTTAAGATTTTTGGTTTTTTTTTAATCAATGTGTTCAAAGTGTAGCAAGCCAGGAAAACACAGCATGAAACAGTCATCGCTGTTTTGTGCCTCACCTTGTTCCTGCATTGCCGTGCAAGTAAAGAATTACAGGATGGCTGGAACCCAAAGCATCTTCAAACCACAACTGGTCCTTCCCTCGGGCATTCTTCCCTAAGGCTGCAGGGACCGTGTGCCTGTATACAGAAGGAAAAAAATACATTGTCCTGTTGCTACTCAGTGTCTGCCACTTGAATTCTGAGTTTCTGATCAACTCTAACGCAGCATTACACACCTCACACCCACTGTCACAAAACCATCATGATCAGCTGACAAAAAGCCAAATTTAAAAGGCAGTGGCTAGGGTTATTTCTACATTTTCACCTCCATCACCGCTGCCTTCAAAACTCAGGGCTCCGCAAGGCATCAAACTTCACAGGCAAACCCAAAGCACTATCACTGAACTTCCCGCTGAGAAAGAATCTCAATTCCTCTGCTTTTATGACATATCATTACTTCAATTAACATACACCACAAATAAGATTCACAGCTAGGTCAGCAGATATTCAGAATAATCACCAAAGTTAGCTGGTTTTGGAAAGAATGTTCAGCGAGGAGACGGCATATCTGACTCCACAGTCGATCTGAGGAAAAAGAGAGGCTCAGGGTCTGATAAGAAGGATCACATATTTTGTTTTCAGATACCAGGTTCCTGAAGGCATAACATTTTAGTTAGAAAAGCTGCAATCTAGAAGAGCTAGGAATTTTTAACTCAAAGCTGTTCTTCTGTAGATAATATAGCTGGGCAGCCTGTTAGAAAGCATTCAACACTGGGGGAATGGAAAGGCTGGAACAGCAGACTGAAGAGAAAGCAGGCATTTAAACTGGATAATTACTCTAGAAGACAAACACTGAATACGAGTACATGTCCACAACCATCTCAGACTGTTGAGAAGGGAGCCAGCTTACAGCTGTCAGAAGTAACTTGAATATTGGCATACCTTTCTCCTTGGAAGAAAGACAAACTCCATCTACACAGCCTCCTCCCAGATGTAAAGCTCAGAGGACAAGCCAACACAGGGGAAAAGAATGTAAAAAGTCTTACTGGCATGCACGCAGCCAGCAGACATTGAGTTCAAGGATGTAAAAAGCACTTGTAACTGTAGCACTCAATTTCTCCAGCTGTTCTATCTCAAGACTTTTGCAAGCTTATGAACATAGCAGACTGAGGACTTCGTTTCAGAAGTACACCAAACACAAGACCTTACACTGGCGTTAAAACAAGGCTCCCAACTTCCGTAAAAACCCATCTCAAAAGTATCAAGACAAACAACACAGAGTCCAAATTGCCACCAAAAGCTGGAAGTTCTGTTTTAGTGAAGACACACAGTACATTTGTATGGGGAAAAAAATAAAAAATCTCAAGACTGCAATCTAAACTTATTCAACAGCTTAGCAGGTAGAATTTTAATTGTCCGAGTGAAGACACAAACTGTTATTTATCAGCCTACCCTGGAGAGTATGAACTTCCAGTTCTAAACATGTCTTTCACCAAAATTCACCTAAAGGGAAGGAACCATCTTTATGTGTCAGAATATCACTGTCCTATTCAAAAGGTCATATGCCCTCAAGTGAAGAGAAAAATCTCTACTGCATTAGCAGACACATAAAAGTCACGCACACAACCAAAAACTCCAAATCCCATGGATTACAGATCTAACATCACTGGCTGTGTTAAGGAACAGTCCCCTTCCCTCCACACCTGACATGGGGTCTAGCCATTCTTTCAGGTGTTTGCTGCTCTTTAATATGTATTTAAACCACAGGCACTACTTTTTCTTCAAAGCTAGCAGGAACTTATCTGTGGCTTTGAAACTCCTGGTGTTGAGACACAACAGAAAGTGATCATGAGACAGATGCAGCAGCTGGTTTGAGCTGGTCTAATAATACTAAAAGCAGACTTTTTCAGACAGAGAACCAGTCATCTATGCTGATCCTGAGAAACAAGAAGCTAAAATGAATTGCCCTTGCTTGGGACTACAAAACCTTCTTCTTGACTAAGAAATGACAAGTGAGCTCTGACACTGTCACTTGTTTTGTTAAGAGAGTAAACTGCATGTTCCTTCCTCACCCACTCTCCAAACCTTACATATGTTTTACATGCAGAACATTCTTCCTCCTACTCTGAACACTTTGATCCTGTTTTCCTAACTTCCCCCACATTTATTTTGCAAAACAAAATACGAACAGCAGTTGAACGACGAAACTTCTGACTCCTTAGGTCTCGCCTGATATGAAGGCACAATCTTTGTAGCAATGCAGACCTGGAACCTTTACGATCCCAAATTATGAAGTTTCTCTGAATGCACAGGTTGTCCAATTGTGTTTCATGCATTACTAATCCAAGTTCAGATGAGCTCCAGAGATTTGCATACTTTTCAACATGAACTCGGTCACTTGGCAGAGGAAAACACAAACATTCACAAATCAGAGCAGGTCATGGTTGTCACAGGCACAGCAAAAATACGGGATAGGCAACATTGAGAACAAAAGGAAGGATAAACACACACAGCACATACTGCATAGAACAGGCTTCCTTACCAAACTCCAATGGTTACATCCTCCTCTGGCTGCAGGTAATAATTACAGGTGTGGTTTAAACCTTGATCCTGTGGTCTTTTCAAGTCAATGAAATATGGGACCCTCACTGAAACAGGAAAAAAAAAAAGAAAGAAAAAATGTAACATGAAACTTTTTACCTTTATTTTCTTACAAAACTGCTTTACCAAGGCACTGGAGAGTTGTACAAACTGGTCCGCTGTGCTGGGAAGACATTACTCTTTTTGTGTGAAAGGACGAACTGGCTACAGCTGTGACTAAAATACAAACAGCAAACAGAGCAAGGTAAGACGACACAAACAACCATCAAAAAAACAGGGAGCATGCTAAAATGAAGAGACGGGGAGACAGACAAAAGCTTCCTGTGGCACACATTTAACCACTTCTACCCAGTCTGCTTTGTAAATCTCCCAGACACAAAATAGTCACTCCTGCTGCATCAGTGGGGTGAGTTAGCTGATTTGACAAACCTTTACTGTTTGCATTTTAGCTGTAACGAAAGTTACTGATCAGACAAATTCCTGGGATAAAGGATGCATTCCAGAGCCGTAACATGTTTCAGGACAACATGTGGTTTCAGCCTCTATAATATAACATTCTAAAGGAGATACTGTATTGAAATAGCAAACACCACATTGCTCAGGTCCTGTAAGAGAAGATAAATTTTGTCAAAAGCTGTCCTCCTGAGCCTTTGATGAGGATATGCAGTTTGTCAGCCTACCCTCCAAAGACTGTAAATAATTGCTGTCTCTCCCAGACACTGCAGTATTTAAGAGATCGTGTTAGGCTGGAAACTTCGTCTCTTCAGAAAGTGATCCCTGAAAATAAAATCATCACACTTCAATTCACTCTTCCAAATGTTTTATGTTGTGCAACTTCTACAACACAGTTGTTCATTGCTTGTTATATTCAATGATTCAAACATGAGCAACATCAGGAAAGTCAAACATCAAGAGTCTTCAGCATTTTGTTTTCCATTGCTTGATTCACAAGTTACATCTCACAGACACTGTGCAATATGCTAAATGAGGGGAGGTGCTTAGTCTAAATGTTTCTTTTTCCATCACTACTTCTGTGTGGCCTCTCTAGGCAGACTCTGACATACCCAGTACCATAGAGATGCTACAGAGATCTACTGACAGCATCAAGCAGTTTTAAGGACTCTCTTCTCCCAATGATTCAGGCTTTTCCCACAAACTTGAGCTCCACTCCAGCAGAACCAGGAAGTCTGTCTGCTTGAAATTTAATGGCACAACAATTAACACAAAATTTTTGTGCTATTGACACACAAAAAAGCACTGATAATGGTGACAGTCAAATCTCACTTCACTTACTCAAAAGTATCACTAAACATTCCACAAGCACAAAAACTAAGGCAGACAACATGCAATGGGAACCTGACAAATCCAGCCCCTTAAGACTGCAAATCTACATGTGTGCAAGTGTCTGCTCTGATGCACAAGCATGTGGAAGGGTCCCAGACAAAGCATGCATGCCATGAGAGATGTGCTGGGTCACTGCGCTGTCACCACAGAATTCAGTGAAGATCTCACAAGGGTGGTGGATCCTCCAAGATGATGGTAAGGTCTGTGGTTGAGGTCTGGACAGGCGCACAAGTCACTTCTAGCAGTGTTCTGGGAAAATTATTCAACTTTTGTGCCTTGATTTTCCCATCTGCCAAATCTGTTACATCTTTCTGGCCAGATATTGTATTACAAAGATATGAAAAGGAACATATCAGTGTTACAGTGATGGGGGGCCAGGTAAACATCTACCTCAGATGCAACACAAAAATACAGAAATATCAGAAAATTTTATGTATGGTATTTACCACTGGGACGGCCCGTCTATTCTACACAAACAGATTGCTATCGTCATCGTACAGGAATACATCACACGGAGATTTAGCACATCAGGGATTATTTTAGTGACACATTTCAGAGCTATCTGGTATCCCTTGCAACACATCATATGACAAAAATCATGATTTGTTAATCACATTGATATATTAAGTCTGATCTATTCTGTATTTATATTTCTAGAAATCTGAGTTTTCTGAAGACTTCCAATGGAGACAGCTTGAGATCTCTGCCCATATGCCCATGCATCTCACAACCTGGAACAGAAGTCTGTCTACAAGAACAAATCCAGACATTGGTTTGGTTGCTAACAGTGGGAGTACAGCTATGAATTGATCCTTAGCTATCTCCTGAAGCTCTCTGCTACTGTTTTCGAAGCAAATCCCAAACTACACAAGAGGAGAAAAAGATGGCTGAACTGTATTGATTTATACCCAGGTGATTAAAGAACAATATGACCGGGCAAACCCACCACCACTCCTCTGAAGGAGAAATGTCACTCTCCAGTGGAGAGGAATTACTCAAACATGCCAAGGTACTTCTAATAAGAGTGTTAGAATGCACTTTGTATAAAGGCAAATAATTTTTCATGTGAGTACTTTCACAAGTAAAATGTGACTGCCATTACATAAAGCAGTAGGAACAACACTGCAGCGATTAGTGCAAGTATTAGCGTAATAAAGCGTTACAGGACAATTATTTTGGTCACTTAGGAATGAATAGAGGTAGGAACTTCATGGAACCTTACAAAACTCTGCAAGGGCAGATGCACATCATCACCGAAAAAGCAAGGTGATGAAAATGGAAGTAACCTGCATTATTCACGTTACCCAGCCGTCAGTTCTAACAATCAAGGCACAAGAGCTGGCCCACACATGTGCACACTTCACAGTGACCACAATACAAGGTGTTAGAATATACAGAGCATGCAATCAAAATCATGGAAGTTGTATAAAAGCAACATATTCATAGTTGGTCCTTCTAGCCAGAGCTTCTATAATCAAAGGAAGGTATTTTTCAAAACTTCATTACAAAACACAATTGAGGTTTAAAGACAAATTTAGATCACAAAGAAGTGTTTCCCACATAGTGATGCTCCATCATTTTCCATCCTGCGGATGCTCAAGCTGCCCTGGGCGACCTTGGAGCTGAGCCAGCTCACCAGACCCACTGCACCATCAGTTTGACCAAATGCAAAGGCTAAACAGACACAAGGAAAACATTCAGTCTGACTGCTTGAACAGGTCTCTTCCATCCCACCCAGAATATTCTCCTAAAATCCTTTCAGGTGAAGAGTCATTGTCTGGAAAACAATCCACTGGACTTAATTTCACTTGCTTGCTGTCTATTCATGCAACTCTGTTGAACTCTTTGGAAAAATGCATTCAACATATTGCAGAGTTTTTCTGAAGGAGACCCTTTTGGCTGAATGTTGGCTTCAGTTTGGTCACTATTTATACAGAGACATACTACAAAGACTACTAGGGCCACGGAGGATGCTTTCCAAACCATAGTTTGGAGCACTTGTGACATGTGAAAGTTCATATCCTTCACAAGCTGCACACACACAGGGTGAAAGTGACAGCAGACAAATGAAAGATAAAGACACTCCACTCCTTCACCCCTCACCCATCCCAACAGGCTGAGTTACTTACCAAAGTTTAGGAAGACCAGCTTCGCCTGAATAGCAGGGCAAAGTTTTACTAGAAATGGAATGGCTATGTACACTCCCAGCAACCAGATTATTAACTTCCGCAATCGAAACCATAATCCGTATCGCCTGTATAAGAGAAAAGAAAAAAAGACACAGATCTGAATACAGCAGGAATTTTATGAAGCAATTTTCAGAACAATCTGTGTGCTTGGTGTATTTGAAAACCTGGTCATTTACTCTTTAAACAAAACTAACTTTAAATGGGTTATGTAGCCTCAGTTGTTTGAGAGAAGCAGAAGCAGCCAAACTGTCAGCTGATGATGCACAGCTTAGAAAAAGGGAACAGAAACTTCCCACCGATTACATTTTAAAACACTCTAACAAGAGCTTTTTTCTGCTGATTCAACAGATTTCAGGATCTCTAGAAATGCATATCACATGTTTGTCTCCAAAAAGTACCCTGACTGTACTTCCTATTTAAATGGCTATCAGCCAGATTTTGTCCAGTTAGATTTTCACATATTTTGAGGAATTATGTGTAATGAGACTGATCAAATTACCCATAATCTCATGTACAGACTGGAGCAGTCATTCTGCCTTGTCAAACAAAAAAGGGTTCATACCTCTCCATGGCCTGGAAAGCATATCTTTCTAAGTTGTAAAACATTATGAAATTTCTTATCTGCGTCATCATTCTCTATGAGTCCAGACTGAGTTTGGAACAATTGTCCCAACACTTTATTGCTATTTTCTCTTAAGTATTCTGACTGGAAGGAGCAAGCTACAAAAAACCAAAACCAACAACCACCCAAATAAAAAAAAAAAAAAAACAAACTCGAAGGATCACACAGCAGCAGTAAAGCAATTTCTCTCCAAATATACTTTGTTGCCTCAGAACAATTATCACACACACTCACATGTGTATCTATATATAAGCATGTATGTATACATAAAGGTGCACTTCTAATGATCTAGCTGATTAACATTTTACAGGTAGAAACACCGACGCCCTCAACTATCATTGCAATCAAGAACTAAAACACATGCAAGACAACTTCCTTTGCTTTCCCACAGTCTTGAGCGGGAACCACACTGCACGCCAGTGAGCAACCAGTTCTCAGCGTCGGGAACTACTGGCAGCTGAAAGCAGAGATCAGTTTTTCCAAAAGGCATGGAATTATTAATTTCCCACCTGGTAATTTTAGGAGCCAACACACTGAACTTGGTCCACACTAGTGCTAAGAGGGTTTGAGCACTGTCAGATAGTTGAAACTACCAAACAGAGAGCCTCAAGTCCTCTTTTTTAAGCATTTCTACAAGACATACGAGTGTACACACAGAACTGGGATGGAAACAGTTTAATCATGCACCAAAATCTTCAAGATCAACAGCTTTTTTAGCCCTAGGCTAAAGCCAAGGCTCTCAGGAACAGTTTTTCAGTGCAGTAAAAAAAGGAGACATGCCAGATCCTGCACCACGTCAGTTTTTGTCACAATTGCTAGGGTAGTCACAGGGAACAAGCTATCCTCCTCTTCTTCCACAACCTGCCTCCATCACACTACTGCCTACTTACAAGTACCTGTCTGTTTCCTCTCACCTAGGAACGAGACTGTGGACTTCTGGAACTTCTACCACCAAAACTGGTGCACTTTTCTTGACAAGCTAAAGGAACTGCCATTTTCCAAGAGGAGAAAAAAAAAAAAACAACACATATATATATACTGCTAAGACACTGCCGGCCAGCTCTGGCTGCAACAAGCCCACGTCAACAGGTTCAACAGATTTTAATACTTCCCATGGCAAACCTGACAATGAAGAGGTGAAGAAAGACAGCAAGGCTTCTAGTGACATTTCCATACCTCAAGCCCAGTTTCCTAAAGTATTAAGGAAAGCAGAAACAGCAAAGGACTGGCAGAGGAAACAGTACAAAACAGGGGCTTTAGAAGAACACTACCGAGTACCAAAGCCTTGGACTGACCCACCTCTGCCCCACGGAGAGCAGCAAATAGAGGTGGCAGCAGAGGTCCTGAGCACACAAGCAGTAACAAGCAACCCAAAGTCTGCCTACAGTTGTGGCCTTTGAGAGGGGCCCAGCAGACATTTGCTAAAGCCACGGTCTGCAGAGCAATCCACTGTCAAATGCTGTAAGGTCAGCTAAATACACACGCAAACCCCACAACTTTGGAAAAAAAACCACACACATCATTTTGCTTGGGCTCATCACAATGGATCACAGCTCTCCTTTCTCAAAACCAGCTTTCCACTGCCACCCCCACGTTAGCACCTACTGCCTACTTCCATTGCTGGAACAGGTTTGTGGAAGTGAAGGGGAGGAGAGATCACTGAAGGGTAGCTGACATTCAGTCGCTGAGCAGTCAGGATACAATCTAGCTCTCTTCAATGAGGAAAGCGTGTCTTTGCCTTAAAACTTTTTGTCTTGTTTGGGTGGTTGCTCAGAGTGAACACAATCCTGCAGTTTCTTCTTGCCTTATACCGAGAGGTGACTCTGCCATCACCACCCTCCCACTGAGAAATGTAACACGGGTGAGCACTCAGGCAGCAAGCTTTCCAGCAAGCTGTTCTGCCTGGGGCTGCAGCCAAACAGAGCTCTCCTGGGGCACTTACGCATACGCCAGCATTCCAGTCCTACAGAGAAAGCCCAGCTGTTTAGAAAGGCACCAGAGTGAGGTCTGAACTCCTCCAGGCACAACCAGGACACATCAAAACATAGGCTCTTCAGATGCCTGGGCTGTCAAAGCACTTAGCATGACACAGCCGTGAGCTGGAACCAGGAGCAAAAACAATGGAGATAACATAGTCTGAGTAATGCTGTCAGAGTTCAGGAATTATGTTAGTTTTCTCTTCTTCAGAGACTGAGCTGAGACATACCTTCCTTTGCTCTGGCACCCCATGCCAAATGCTAATCGGTAACGTGACATTTAAACCTCATCTCCAGGGAGGTGTCTACTTAAAATGCAACCAGGGCAAAACCTCTATCCCCCAACAAACAGCTCATCTTCTGGTGATAAATCTAAGACAACATACTGATGTACAGGCGTTGTAAAATTATCAGGTAATTCTTTCATGAGCAATTTAGCTAAATTAAACTGTTGCTCCTCTGCAGAAAAGCTATTTCAGGAAATAAATGCCCTGCATAGGGAGCTTTTTGTGTGCTCACACAAAAGCAGCGGTAACACACTTTTCACCCCCTTTTCACCAGGGAACTCGGTCAGTCTTAGCTGGAAAATACAAGTGAGTTAGGGAACAAGCAGCTGCAAACTGAACACACTGAAGAGTATGATAAACAGATTTCCAGGAAGAAGTAATGTCTAAAAAAATCAAAAACAACAACAAAAACAACTCAACACCAACCCAAAACACCCAACCCCAAGTCACGCCAAAAATAAAAAAAAATCCCCACTGACATCGCATTTTCTCCCTTCATTCACCAAAGGTTTTTCCCCAACTTCTGGGTTCTGCCCAAACACGGGCAAAATCTGAAGTATTTTTTGCTTCATGTAGATTTCCAAGTGGATGTGAAAAATACTTTGTCTCTCCAGACATACTTCAATCTGAAAGAAGAAAGTCTTTCCTGAAAGTGTGACAACATCAGAAACGGAAAATTTTCCTGATAATTTCCACCTGGATGAAGGTCCTATATTCATCCAGAACAAGTATATTTTGCATTTGGGCAGACAATAAGATTATTTGGCCAGTGAGAAGAAGCTGGGGGTCCTCTCATCACAGCTTCTCCTGAGTGTGCTATCTTTACGCCACCAGCGCTAAGGGGAACTGCAGGCACAAACATCCTTCGTCTCGCCACAGAAAACAATTGCGAGACTAAAATTTAAGTGCTGCACCGTCACGCAACAGGGATTTCAACCCGTTGTCCACAATCACAGTGTGTCTGCAAAGAGCAACCACAACAAGCAGATTTGCTATGGGCATCTTTCAGTTCACAGTAGCGGTGTTCCTCCCTGCTCTCCAGCAAGCTTGGGAGGTTTCGTGAACAGAGTGCCCAATGACCACACTACCTTGGCATGTTCCGCATACAGATTCAGATTAAATTTCCCCTGCAGAGCACCTGAATCACTTCTGTATCAGAAGTGCACCAGAAGAGCTTCCATTAGGATCTCCTTATCAGCTGTGCTGTAAGGGTGCAAGGGCAGGCCAAGGGTGACACAAGAGACTTACGATCAGAGCTGCTGTAGAACAAGAACAGCACAAAATTTATCAGGCACACACACACTGGGCTTGCAGTCCCAAAAGGACCTACAGACAACCGCACATACAGCCCACGTGGCCTTTGGCATCTAGCAGAGGCAACAGTCAAACAAAATGCTCACGGACACCCAAGTACGAGACTCCATCTACATTTGATCAGCGCAATTCTGTTTCTCTGGCGTCCCTCAAATCATCAGCTGTTCAAGCTGCAAACCGGCAGTCCTCTCCCAGCAGGACTTCAGGGCACAGGGTGTGGAGAGCCAAGACCATTTTCATTCTTGGTCACATAAGGCACCTCGCGATTACAAGGTGACAAAAGTAACTTTAAAAGTGGTAGAGGAAGAAATAAATAACAGAAATAATGGCATAATAAGAACACATCCCCCCACTTCTCTAACAGAAAACATTAAAAAAAAATCAATACATTCCTCCCGACAGACAAGGATCAAGAGCATAACAATCAGGAGGTAGACAAAGACATGTGCAAAGGATTCAAAAAACTGACGGTCAAAGGAAATTTACAGGACTGGGATGAATTACTTTGGGTAAACAAAGGTGGACCTATTCTATAATCAGGAAACTGCAACTGAGCCCCAAGGCACAGAGAGGTATGCAGAAACAACACAGCAGCTACGCACAGGGCAGGACAGCCCACACATCAAGTCACTGAAGCCTTCCAGCCTTCCTTGCTAGCCTTGGTTTAAACAAGAGACAGTTACTAGCCCAGGTCGGATCTTCAAAAGCATTCATCTTCCCACAGGAAGGCTGGACAGCTGTGTTGCACAGGGCTCCTCCTTCTTACAGGTCCCTGAAGGGTGAAAGGATCACCCGATCTTTCTTCTCCCCCCGCACAGGCCATCTGAGCCACCGAAGCTAATTAATCTATTGTTTTACTTCACTTGATCCCTGCCAAGAAAATAAAACAGGAAGAAAACCTACCAGCCTCCCAACTGTGTGAAAGCACATTCAGAGAGAGCCTCCCAGCTCCCGAATGGGAGCTCATAGGCAGGCGGTGGGTCTCATCTCCACTCCAAAATGTTACCAGCAGTTTTTGCACAGCTTGTGCAGTGACACGCAACAAAGCAATTTTCCACTACAAGATTAATATGAGTCTTTTTCTCCTCTAGTTTGCTGCAAAACCTGCTTCACATACAGCCAAACACAAACTGAAAAGATGCTAATGTCAAAAGGTTTGTTCCCTCCTGGTTTCTGTGCACAGTGAACGAAGCTGCATAGGCAAATAGGCAACCACGTGACTCTTATTTTGAGCCCAGCCATGCAGAATTCTCCTCAATGAGAAGTCTGCAGCCAAGTTTTCATTCTGCTTCACTGGAGGCACTGTATAGAGAGCAGGGTGGTTGAATTATAGAAAATTCATCCAATCCTGAAAACAAATCTTGCCCCGAATACACGAAAGCCAGTGGTAACACAGCTGTATCTGCCAGAATCCTTAGCATCTGAGCAACTGGTCCCTCCCTTTGGCATTAGAATCCTTTTTAACAGGATCAGTTCACTGTAAAACAACTCAAAAAGAAAAATCAAAGTCCCCAAACTCATCTTGCTACTCTAGGGATTGAGCAATCATCTAAAAGTCATAAACATCAATCCTGGAAACAAGACACACATGTAAAGGCATTATTCTTTTTTTTTCCCCAAGCCTGTTTCGTAAAACAACCCCAAAAAATCATGGACATAAACTGCATGGGTATCTGCATCCTCACAGACTTTTAGTTTCAACCAATTCCCAAAAATCTTTGCTCTTGGAAAGATCTGAAAAACAAGAAGAAAATTAGTCCTACCAGATTCCTTTGCCACCTCCTTAAAATCTTGAACCTTTGCACTTTCTGAAGAACTATTCTACTCTCTCTCGAAAACTAAACTGCAGTATAACATCATCACTTCTGCACTTCTTCAAAAGAATAAAGATATTACATTGCAAAGAGCGGTGCAGAGCATATTTTTAAATGGGTAAAGGATTTTGCAAGCATCCAGCAGCAAAAGAAATTGTTACTGACACATGCCATGTCTGTGAAGGACACTATTTACTTTCTGATGTTGCAAAAGACAACCTGATCTTTCAGCTATTGAGATGAGACAGAAAAGGTTGGGTATCTATTTGTTCTTTGACAGCCTCTATAATTCAAGCATAAATCTATCTGCACATAGAGCCAAGCATTAACAGTAAGAATTGTTAGATCTGTTACCAGGAATCATCAGCCAATTAATACAAAGTAAATTTCCATTCTAGGCCATCAAAGGTACAGAGGATGCAACAGGCAAATTCATAACTGATCCTATGGCTTTCATCACTGCATCATCTAAAATGTTCACCATTTGCCTTACGAAAAGCATCCGAAATCAGGGACTATTTTAGTCATGTCATAGATTCATGAACAGCAAAGAGGTTATAAGAGATCCTGAGAAGTCACCCAGTCTATTCCCTCACCCTGCAAAGGACACTCTGCCTAACACCGTTGTCTGCTTAATTCCTCCTACCAACTCTTGACAAAGAGCAACAGCCCACACTTCATGAACGTCCCTCTGGCGATGCAGAGCTGAGCTAGACGGACTGAAGTTCACCAGGTGCACACAACAAATCAGACCAGCTGACTTTTCACTGAACAGTTTTTTTTCCTAGAGCAAGGTGTACCAGAGCACTTCAAAAGCTAAACAACGATTACCCAGTAGGCAGAGACAGAAAACACTATTCAAATCTCAAAGTCCTGCTAAGCTACCAAATGGCCCTATTTACAGCAATGAGAAAGTGGAAGAGGGGTTTAAATAAAACACTAAGCACACCTTCTTAAATACTGGCCTTGAAAAGCTAGGATGGAGTAAGGCACTCAAGCCTTCATCGGCACAGATCCAGCCCAGAAAAAGCTACTCCACTCCATAGTTCCCACCAGCCTACTTAGTTTGACTGTACCCAGGAGCAAACAGCTGTGATGTTCTACTATTTCTCTTTTAATTACAAGACAAACTAACAGGAATAATGGTTTAATAAGACAGTGGAAAGGCAACCAATTTAAAGCCTATGGGTTTTCATAAAAAAAAAAAAAACAGAAAAGAAAGGCAAGCTGAGTTTTTTTGAGAACATTTCTGAACATGCAAGCTCCACCTTCAGCTTCATCAGAATATATTACAGCCCATTTTTTAAACAGACACCCCACTAACCGAGATGGAAAGTAAAGGTGTCCCAACAGAGGCAAAAGCTCAAAACCCAGCATTAACAAGGAGATGTCAGTACACCCATAAAACTTTCTGAGTTAGCATTTGGCAGGAAATTCAAACTGTTCTAACCACAGAAAAACACTGCCAGACACTGAAATTTATTCTTTTCTTTGCTGCTATCACACCAAAAAAAACGCTTTCTTCCTTTTTTTTTTTTTTGGCTGAATAGTACATTGTATTTCTAAAGCACAGCAGAAAGCTATCATAAGCACTAGCTTATTTCTCTCTTCACAGCAGCATCACAGAAAGACACTAAAAGCTGCATACACAGCTCCAGAGAAGTGCTGCATGTCAGCAAACAGAACCAGAATATTTTGTCTATACACTAACCAACACTTTCAGCATCCCACCCCGTATTTTCCATTAACAGTGTCCCACGTAACATCAGTCAAATTCCTACTGATGCTGCCTTCAGTTAGGCTCACTGGATTTCTATCATCTTTAAAAAATCTCCCACACACCACCTTTCAGTCAGAGAAGTCACTTAAGTTCATTTGACAAGCTGTACATTGGTAAACTATGCAGTTTATCCCACTGCCCGTTCACTTCCATACCTACGCAGCCTGAAGCTGGCAAACGTTCATGTGGCCACAAAAGAAAACTCACTGTAGGAAAAACCTGAACCTGTATCTGCATCATAGTGGATACATGCAAGTACATATAAAAATCGCTTTTCAATTTGGTCGGTCAGTAGACACAGTCTAGCAGTCATGGTGGAAAAGCCTGTCCAAAGGAGGAGCCTCCGGGACCTTTTTTTCTGGCAGTAGCATCAGCTCACAGAGACTACAACTGCTGCCTTAGACACATTCCTCTTAAGCAACCTCCTTTCCCTCCCTTCATTACAAACTGTCTGTTCCCAAGCTCTTCCCTCAATCTTCCTTATCCATTTCAGCCCAAAACCAAGCCGTGCCTACAGGCCATCTCCTTTTGGCCCCGGGAAGAGCTTCAGGTAGCGTTGTTCCAACTATCTGAATGCAGATGAGGTTTGAAACTTATAGCTCCCAAATTCTCCCAGTCCACCACTTCATTACCTAGCTCCCCTCTTACAGCCCAGACTCTTAGACTGCTTTTGTGTCTCCTTCTGATTAACATCAGCCAATTAAACATTAACTTAAAACAATAAACAGCAAGAAGGAAGCCATCTAGTCAGTCATTTACAAGAACTCAGGTCTGCCTCTCCTAGAGATAACTGCAAAGTAAAGGACAGCATCTCAATGAATTGGGATTTCAGAAGGGGCCAGCAAGCTCCAGCTATTGAAACCTCAACAGCCTCATTTCAGCTTGTGGAACAGGAAAAGATCTCGGGTAGGACCTGCAAGAATCGAGACCCTGGTGCAGCAAGAGGGGGAAATGCAGCACCAGCACTCAGAGCAAGGGAAAGAAGGTGGCACTGCTGATCAGTCAGCTGACAGCAATGCAATGCCAGGGAGGGTCATGCAGAGACTCAGAGTGCAGCAGGGAAAAAAAAAAAGTCCATAAAGTGAGGGAAAGGCACATTAATGTATAATGTTAATGAGCAGAAATTATGCAGCAGCCTGCAGGTAAAGTATGGGCCTCTGGCAATGAAACCTGTTTGCAAAAAGCAGAGCAGATGAAACAAGATAGTGAAAGGCTCACACAAGCATTTACACACCCCACAGGGCAGCATGTGGGAGCTACATCCAACTTTTCCCCCCCTCGATCACCCTGTACCTTCCCAGTGCCACACCTGGGGCTCTACTCTTCACAATCATCGCCTAAGCCAACTACCCCTGAAAGGCAGTTACAACACTGCTTGTCTAATTAAATGACTGTGAGTATTGGCACTTCCTTTGAAGGACAGGAGCTTGGCAACTTACATTGTAACTGCATGAAATCTACATATGTGTCACAGACAGAGACAAGAACAAGCTGAACATTCGACAACACAGTACTGATTGATTTAGTGTATACTAACAGCATAGCTTAAGCAACAGCTATGTTACTTCTCAATACTTACATAAAATAGTATTAGTGTGAATTGTGTGTGACGATTAACCTGAAAGCTGTGTTTGAAGAAGCAAGGAGCAGATGCTTCTGCTATTTTAGGTCTGTAGCAAAAGATGAATAATTACACTCTAGGCAATTGAACAATGGACTTATGGGACAGAAAAGCAGGCTTGGGGATTAGGGTTTTAAGGTTGTTGACTTGCCTTGAATGCAACTTCTGCAACAGCCAATTAGTTTGTGCTAGAACCTTTCTAGTATGAACCATTTGTTTAAATCCTAAGAATGTGCTTTCCCCAGAGCTCCCCAGCAATACCGCTGACACTAATCAAATCTGAAGTCACCCACACTAGATTTTAGTTGAGCTTGGCATTGACATACTACTGTGGTGCAAGTACACTGCCTCCACAGTGTTTACCAAATTCTTAAGTTTTCCACTCATTTCACAACTGACAGCTGGTTTATATTAAAGGCACAGCCCTCTCCCTAGTCCACGAGCTGGTGAACGCAAAGCTGGCTGCAAATGAAAGAGGAAAAAACAGAGCATAAACACGAAAAGACTGAAACAGCACCAGAAGTGAAAAACAGGAGCTTGAGACCAGCTGAGTCGGATTTTTCTTGAAGCAGTACAGCTTGTTTCTCTCTACCACTCTCCTCACGAGGAGGAATATCAGCGTGCACAAGCAAAGGTTCAAGAACAAAACCAATTTAGACATCTAATACTCAAACGGCAGTTAGGAACTACGGTGAACATAAAGCCACTTGCCTGTTGAATGCATACCGTAACTGAAAAAGCATACAGTACAGCCAAGCCAGTTCCCCTTCCACCACTTAAAACTTGTTAACATGCTGTAAATCCACCAGACTTGCACGCGTGTGTTAACCTTGCAGCAGTAACAGGAATCCATGGACTCAGACTTTGTTCCTATAGATTAGTGTGTATGAACAGGTCCGTAATTCCGAGCTGCACAACTCTGTGTAGATGAAGTCTTCTTTTCACACAACCGTTTTTGGGAGACAGTCACCAGCCACATAGCTTGAGAATTACCACTACTGGCAGGCTCTGTGGCTCCGGCTCTCTTTTAAACCACCTGAGCAAAAGTCTCATTTGTGTATTGTAGATCTTTTTCCTTTTAAATGCATGAAGAAGGTCGTCTTGTATTTGTCCAACTGCTCTGCTTTTGCCAGCAGAGATCAGCAGCCATTCCTCCTTGGAATCTTGAAGAAAAAAAAACGCTTCTGTGTTAGCAGTGATACTGCCACCTTTTAGATACACAACACATCTTTGGTAATACATTTTGATTACAATGAACCACCAGTTCCCTGTTAGAGGCACACAAGCAAACAAGAACGTTAAACAATGCCAAAACATTACATAGGCTGACCGTCAGCTGAGCACTGCTACATTTAGCTGGCAGTCACAGTGCCCTCTGTAATTGTGACCTGTTCAAAAAGGGAGGCTTAATGAACAGTGCACGGCCATAAAGCAAGAGCCATGGTTAAAGTACAGATGTATGAACACATACAGAACCACAGTCAGCCTCTGACATACCTTGAACAGAGGGTTATTTTACATACAGCCAGGAAGACTAACCCATTCCTGCTTTCACCTGTGCTTTATTCAGGGATTGCAGCTTTAGCTATCATCTTGTTGAGGATACAACTCCCAAAGTACAAAGGCTTGAAAAATTAATGACAATTAAAACCAGAGCCTTTGCTAATACTGCAAATCTCTGAAGAGTCAAGCCAGAAGACACATAACTCAAGGAAAGTGAAAAGCAGGTGTTGGAGTTTCTACGTAACTGCACAGAAATAGAACGTTTTGCAGCACTGTACATCAGCCTGCCACAAAATTTAAAGCAAAATGTGGTCCCCACTCTGGTAGTCAAAAGGGGAAAAGAATGCTCTGCTGGAGATAGCATAAAGCTATTGGAAACTGGAAGAAAAGGTTATTCACTGCATTTCTGCTGGATTTGCAAGGACAACAGAATGGGCTATTTCCAATGACTGTGTCCAATTCACAGTTTTCATATTCAGCAGTATAAAACTGGCATTGTCAGCTTTATTCGTGCTTCCTAAAGCTGCTCTGGAACCAATTAAAACTTTACAAAAAGTGAGATAGGAGAGGGAGAAAGGGGAGCAAAGAGAGCCAGGCTTCCCTTCCTGGGGATGCCAAGGAAGTCTAAAAACCTACCCTCGATTCTTAAACACCCTGCACATACTTTCCTCCATGAGCAAGGATGCTGCAACCTGGAAGTCTAACTCCAAAGCTCCAGTTACATCACCTTCTTTTGTGTAGGCTTCTCTGTCTCAGAAAAGTCACCCCAGGGGAAGTTTTACTGCCAAGGGAAGGCAAATCAACCTCTAGACAGCGTAAATGCATTTACTCCTCTCTGCTCTGAGCTTGCATGTATCCCACTGAAAAGTACTCTTCCAAGAGGTTTTTTTTTTTTGTTATGCTACACAAGTCCTTTATTCTGCACACCTTTAGTAAAAAGAGAGACAAGGCTCCCACACGACCTCATTCCACTTACTATTCAACACCAATCTCTTTTGCAAGAAGAATTAACCAGCACTTAAAAGTGGGTACAAATTTGATTTTAATATAACCTTTCACATTCAGAACAGCAACACAGAAACTATAAGACAGGTTATTTGAAATCTCAGCTACCATTCTTTGTCCTGTGTCTGATCTACAAGAAGCATGCTACAAGTGAAAGGTAGGACCCACATCTTGGCCCACCCATGAGTTCTTCTTTCTGGAGGCTGAGAAGAACACCAACTCTTGCTATTCACACATCACCCCTATTAAAATACAAGAGGGAGGTAACGGAAGAACAGTGTTATCTCATCCCAAGCATGATACGAGAGAAAAAGTCTGGGATTAAGAGATATTAAAAGAGGAATTCTACATTGTTATCTGTGCTTCAAGCCATTCTGCATCCCTCTGACATGGCAGTTACTGAAAAAAAGTGAACCTTGCCAGTGTATCTGGGGGAGGATTTTTTTTTTTCTTTTTAAAATATACTCCACAAAGATTGAGCTACTTGCATTACTCAATCCTATATGCCCTCCACTGGAAGGTTTTGCTTCAGTTATTTGCTAGATTTGGAGGACAATTTCAATGCCTGGGGTTTTCATGCTCTTCTTTTGATTTCTAAAATGCTCTTCCTGTGGTTTGATAGATTGTTTTGAACAAGGAGATGGCAGCTGTGAGACTTATTTCAAATATTTTCAAGTGTTTGTGTTTTAAAAGTTAATTTTCTAGTCTAACAATCTTTTTATTGCTCTGCTACTCAGTAAGGGTTACATTGTTGAAATAAATCTGGGTTAAACAAACACTTGGATTTGGAAAGTAAACACAGACATGCTTCCTGTTAGCTGAGTTCAACAGTCATACTTTAAACGATCAAGGCACTTAAAAGTCGAAATTAGGAGATTCTACTTGCAAGTTTAAATTGCCTTCAATGAGGAAGAGGCAGATTTCTGAAGCTCAGCGTTGCACTGTTTTACCAACACTTACTGCTCTGAGAAAGAGATGCGTGCCAGCAAGGCAAAAGGGCAAAGCCTGGATCGCAGCCTTACTCCTGGATAGGCGAGGCTCGTGCCAGGCCTGTGCGAAAGGACTCCTGACAGCGCGCAGAGGCGATTACCTAGAACAACTTCACTCTTTGTCACAGTTTCCATCCCCTACGCTCTTCCCCGCCACCCTGCCTTACCACCTTTAACCTGTGTTCTGGTGACCTTTTCGCTGTTTCACCAGGTGCCCAGACTGGTGACTGCCCTGTTTGTCAGCCCTCATTAACCCTCTCTTCCTCGTAGTTTTACCAGCAGTGTCTCATCATTGGTTGATACACAAAATTACGCAACCTTGAGCCCAAGCATCAATCCCAGGATAACTCCCCGGTTGTTTCTCTCTCCGCTGAGCCAGTTTGCAATACAGATAACATGCCCTCCATTAGCAGTGCAAGCCGTTTCAACAGAATAAACTACAGTACAAAGTCAAGTGCTTTCGAGAAACAATTTTACCACTGATGCTTTCATCAAACAGGGTGTAATGTTGACAGACCTGTCACATTTTACAATGAGACCTCCCTTCCACAGGGCAGATCTATCTTCATTAGTATATATATTTAGCTGTTAAATGTTCTTCCGCTGAATTGCAAATTAACTCTTACCATTAAAATTGCACAGACTTCACCTGAGGCTAATGACTTTAAAGTCTCCTAGGTCTCCTGTTACCCTTTTAATACACCAGAAGCACTTTCTTTTAATCTTCTTGTGGTACTGATTCAGTCACAGCTACATTAACATAGTGCTCTCACATTACAGCCTTAGTGAATCTCCCCTGCTTACAATCACTCACTCTTCACATCAGAAGCTGTCCACTACTATAACACCACCAAGATGACACTTACAGTGCAGCTATCTACCGAGTTTCCAAAACCCAGGGTTTTGTAGGGGAATTGCTGTAGTAGCCTATTGACTAATCTCACATTCTGGAGTGATTACCAAAACTATCTGACCTGCCCTTCAGGCTTGGAAGGATAAAATAACTTAGCTGTAGCCTCCTAAGAGGAGACATCATGGTGCCTTTCAAAAGGAAACTGGACTCACTAGGCAGGACTCTTCACCTCCAGCAGAAGTCCTGCTTGGGTATACCGGGCCTCTTGTACATACCGCAGCAGCAGATTCTGAAGAAGAAACAATGCCACTCTCATTAGTTTTCATGAGAACACCACAACATTGTTTTCACCAATTAGAGACGCATATGCATTGCATCCCGGAGAAAACCTACAGACTCACTGAGATGAAGATGACCTATGACCACACTTGTGGAGAACTAGATTCCTGGCTCAGCAACTACATGCCATTTATAGCATGAAAGCAAGTCACCATCAAAAATTAGCTTGTCGTAAGCAGACCACTGATCCTCTGCTTAAGTGAAAACAGGCTGGAAATAGATATGGGGATATCAGAGGGGAAAAAGGGATATCTAGAAGGAAAAGCGCATCTGGAAACCTAGGACTTGGTGCTGATGTCAGAAGCTCAGTTTAGCTGGTCATCCTATAGCACAGCATCCCACTGACCGACAACCCAGCCCATGATTATCCTCATTGCCCAGAGGAACCAGTAGTGGTCAGCTGAGAAGGGACAGAAAAGACTGTGACTACGCTGAGAAGACCCCTGATCTCCACAGACCAGAGGTGACCAGAAAGTCCTCTTAGTTCCAGCAGTTACCCAGAATCACCCATATGCTGGGAAGCAGAGGTCTGCAATCCATACATCTCCTAAGTAGAGACGGACTTTATAGGAATTACAAAGTAATTAGTAACAACACAATAATCATTAATTCAGGCATAAGCCATCAAAACAGAGCAATGAAACCCAGGGACACGCATGTTGTTAGAAGTACGGCACCGCAACGAAATAAGGAGTTCAAGGAGATGGACACAAAACTCAGCTGTAACTAGCGGGCAAGCTGTCTTCACTCTGAAGCATGCCTGCTCAAGAAGAGTTCTCCAAGAGAAATACAGCGGCTTGAGCAAACTGCTCAGAGACTACAAGACTGTAGGATGACATAACAGAGCAGATGCAGCAGGAAAATGTTGTGCAGGAAAATCCAGAGAGACTCATGGGAAAGCTGGATCCAAGGAAAGAAATTTTAGGTCATACAGACAGGCCTGCAGGAGGATGCTAGAAGTCTCAAGAGATGCCTGAGAGAGTAAATCATGCCTAGTTAACACAAAAAACAGAGTCAGTGATGAACATGGTGAAAGACAGGAAAGATAGGCTTTAACAGTAAAACACCAAGGCACAGAACTGTCAGCTACACATCAACATGATGGCCTTACAAATCAGTAAGCCCTTAAAAAAAAAAATCCCAGATTAAAAAAAAAACCACAGAAATAAAACTAAACTCCCCACATTGCAGGGAGTCTTGCTATTTTTGCTGAATGAATTATACATCTTTGAGAAAGAGTGGGGAAAATATGAGTACAAGGAAAGAGAATTACAAGGGCTGCAAAGGCTGAATAAATTGGGAAGATGGTGCAGAGACTGAACACCTTATGCCCCAAACTGGGTAACTTCGGAGCATTTTGGAGGCACTCATTTAGCCATAAACTGCCAAAATGGCTGACAACGCATGAGACAAACCAGGATTTAGATACAGCCACAGAGTTCCCATTCATAAAAAAAAAAAAAAAAAAAA
>Ga0065711_1004287_pt1 | contig 24203 bp, 20 predicted proteins | sample Hoacrofraction12_FD_59098 | JGI IMG/M metagenome (GOLD analysis project Ga0065711, IMG submission 59098) | Hoatzin crop microbial communities from Cojedes, Venezuela - Epithelial fraction 12 v2 (version 2) | ecosystem: Host-associated > Birds > Digestive system > Esophagus > Crop | place... | reverse complement strand
TCACGCTGAATGGCAGCACAGCCTTCTGGTGTATCTACCACTCCTCCCAGTTTGGTGTCATCAGCAAACTTGCTGAGGGTACATTCTAACTCTTCATCCAGGTCGTTGATAAAGAAGTTAAACAAGACTGGGCCCAGTACTGACCCCTGGGGGACACCTCTAGTTACCGGCCTCCAACTGGGCTCAGTGCCTCTGATGACAACCCTCTGAGTTCTGCCAGTGTTCTGCAGTTCTCAATCCATCTCACTGACCACTCATCGAGCCCACACTTAGCTAGGAAATTAAGTGGAGAACACACCTGGGCACCAGGCTGAGGTTGGGAAATGGTTTGAGTGGCTTTCGCAAGGAGAGGGGTTAAGATAGAGGTGCTCTGATGAACTACTTCTTGCTTCTTTTTCTTTCGAAGTCTGGTCCTGCCTACAGCTCTGAGCTCATGTTTTCGTGCTCCCCAGCGTGCTCCATCTGCTCTCACTTGATCCTTGGCAAGGCTGAGTGTTTTCATGGCTGGGCTAGAGTACCAGGCTCCTTGGCACAGGTGGTGGCTGGGATCAAGGCTCGCATTGCATTCTGCCTTGGCAGGACATGCTTCCTCTTACTGCAAATCCTTTTGGCTTTTGCCACCCGGGCTTGTTCTTTCTTGACAGAGTGTAACTTCACTCCATCAAGCTAACGGTGCAGCATTACCTTCCCTGCAGTGAGATTTAGCCCTTGTAAGCAGCACTGCTTCCTTCTCAAGTGGACCAAGAGGAGCCTGTGGTGCAGAGGCTACAAACTTGTCCTTTCCTACCTGACAAATGAAAACTCTCTTCTGACAGAGCTTCCTTGCCTTTTGTGGGGGTCTAAAGTGCTGCAGCTGTATTTCACACAACCCTCTAAGGTTCTCTGTTTGTTTCAGGCAGTAAAAAGTAGCAAGAAAGGACATGGTCAGCAAGACAATTTCCCAGATAACTGTAGAAACATGTTTAATCTTATGTTGCTGTGAGCCCGTTGTTTCTTGATGCCAGCAGTCAGAACATTTATCATAACTGCTCTGAATTATCTCAAAGTGCCATGATGTCAGGCAGGGCGAGAGTCTCACTTTGAAGTGGCCTTTCCTTCAGTATGTGGATTAACAAAGAAAAGGAGAAAGGATTTATGCAAGGTTATTGCAACAGCCTGAGATCACTGAGCTCGCTTGGAGCGGATGCTCCTGCATGAATGGTTGCTTTGTGTGCACTCAGAGAGCAGCAGCTGATGGGCAGCCCTGTAGGATCATGGATGATAAAGGGCAAGATCTGACACTGGGGTCCACAAGGGTGGGTCCACTGAAACCAACAGAGTGGCCTGTTGTGCTAGGGCTGGATTCGATAGTGAGTGTAAAGACAGATGGCATATGGAAGAAGGAGATTACCAGATTTCAGGAACAAGCGCTGGCTAAGTTGGTAGTCCATACTGGAGGCCATCTAGCTGCTCTCTGTCTCCTGATAAAAATTATTGGGATTGTGAGCTGAGGGAGATGTCATGTCTCCGTCCTGCTAGTGCAGCGTATTACCAAGGCTCATTTTTCTCATATCTGGAGCAGCTGGAAGCACTTGAAATGTGCCATGACATGGAGAGCTTTAGTCTTACAGCCATTAATGTACAGCCACGGGGCAGCCTGGAGGGATGGTGCTAGCTCTGCCCATGCTCCAAGCTGGTTGGACACCAAGCAGCTCAGCCTGAGCATGCTGTGGCGAGAGGCTCAGCTGGAGTGAGTGCCTGCTGCATGCATGTAGAAGGATTATTGCTCAGCTCAGCACCAGGCTGACGTGGCCACACACCTTCCGTGATGGCATGGCTGACGTCCTGCCGGGGAGGCAGAGCAGGCCTGTTCCTCCTTTTGACCTACCCCGTAGATATATCTAATGTGTCTGGGATGATGCTGGTGCAAAACTGTCTTCAGTCTGGCAGCTGCTGCAGATTCCCCCATGCAGTGGGGACATCAGACGAGCAATGCACCCTCAGGAGGAGATGTGTTGACCCTATAGCCTCTGGAGATGCAGCCGCTGGAGAAACCTGAAACTGCAGAGGGGATGGAGCAGAGAGGGTGGGGGGGCTCAGAGCAGCACGAACATCTGAGCTGCCAGGAGAGAGAGATTTCAGCTCTGATGGCAGTCACATAGCGCAAGAGGATCTGAGGAAAAGCCTGGGGATTTAACTGGGACAGCTAAGAGGTCTTGCAGCTTGATATCCTCTGCAGCACCAAGAAATCAACATGCCTTTTCCTGTATGAGTTCCTGTCAGGAAGTTTGGCGTCAGTACCAATAATGGCAAAGACCTATCCTTTTTGCCCCTTTTCCCCACAAAAAGAGAGCTGTTGTTGCCATACAGAGTGCATCTATGTCTGCGTGCTTGCTCCTTTCACCTGGACCTATGGGCTAATTTCAGCTAGAGATGTAGAAGCATTGATTTAAAATAATTTTCATGAAAATGACAGCCTGGACAGAAACGGGAGGTGCCATGGAGGACACCAGGCTGCCCAGGGAGGTTGTAGAGTCTCCTTCTCTGGAGATATTCAAGACCCGCCTGGACAAGGTCCTGTGCAGCCTGCTGTAGGTGACCCTGTTTCAGCAGGAGGGTTGGACTCGATGATCCACAGAGGTCCCTTCCAACCCCTACCATTCTGTGATTCTGTGACACCTTTGAGGGGCTGGCACCTGTCTGTGTTCACCCTTGATTGAACCCCATAGAAAATCTACGCGGGAGAGGGGTATTTTGGATGTTCCTCATAAAAGAAGGCTTCACCTTACTTGATTAGAAAACCCAAGCCTGAGAGGCAAAGTGTCAGGAAACCCAACCCCAGTAGCCCAGCAGCTCCCGGTGCTGCTTCTTCCTCTCTCGCTCTCTTTGATGGACGTGCGGACCTGGGAGCAGGCTTGGCCTGTGGCGCAGGCATCCCAGCGCCGAAGGAGCTGAAACACGTGGAGAAGCTGCTCTCATTTGCAGCACGCTGCTGTATCAAGGGCATATTGTGAGCTGGGCTCGGGGCACCGACCCGGAGGGAGAAGAGGACTGGGAGTCAGCCTGGGGGGATGGGGCAGGTTTTGCTGCTGAAGTCACGGAAGAACCAACCTCATCCTATACACTTGTTTCCCTCTTTAGGAGTGCTCCTATAAATTGTTGCTCACTGAAGGGCATTGTCCCATTTACCTAGATGTTTTGACACTGTTAGTTATTATCAGGTTTTATTGGTGCTCTGTGGGGTTTGGTTGGTTCGTGGAGACCAAGCCCTTGGGGCATATGACAAGAGATATGAGCTAGAAAAACAAGCAGTTTCATACTGCAAAAAGTCACGTTTCTTTACTGTAAACACGTGGAAATTCTTAGCTAAAAACACAATATGGGAAAAGCAAACCTTGATGAAAACTTGATCAAGGAATGACTGAGCCAATACAGTTCATATAAAAATAAAAATAATAAATTAAAGAAAGCTAGGAACTTTCTTGGCTGTCTTGCAATGATTGGGAACATTTTAATTGTGAATGCGATTACAGTTTATGTTTTTCTTGAGGTCTGCAAAATTCTAGCTAGCCTTTTTGTTCTCCTTTTTGCATCTCTTTAGACTTCTTGTTTTTAGACATTGCCACAGAAGAACCAGCGTGTTATGAGAAAGATTGGTGTTACTATATTTCTGTCGAAATTGAAAAGAGGAATTTTCAGAATCTTTCCTGGAAGAAAAGGCATGTGTTGTTGTCATTTTTCTAAATCAGGTAGTTTTTGACACTTGAGAACTATGCCTCAGGCTACTGGTTGCTCCGCAAATAAAAACACGGAACTCCATATGCTGGAATATTGACTTATCTGTTTTGCTGAACTCTGCATTGCACATGTAACTATTTAACAGGGACTAAATTCCCAGAGCCAACATATTACACTCTCTTTGCCACCTTGGCAGTGCAGTGGGATACTTACACTGACATATATAGGTACACACAGCTGCACCGGCAGCCACACACGAATGTATGCATATGTTTATCCCTAAATGCATACACATCACATCTATATCTAGATATATTTTTTACAAGTGAATCCAGACAACGAATATGAAACTTTTGTTTTACAAATGATGATTGTGGTGTTCTCCTCTTGACACCGGTGGAAGATTGGTCATGCAAAGAGTCAAGGGTCAGCCCCTTTTCTGGTGTCTTTACTGTTAATACAAACACCTGAGTCTAAATCCTGATGTTATGGAAATCAATGGCAGTTCTGTCATTGATTTCAGAGCAATGAGGAGTTGGCCCAAAATTTCAATTTACACTACCTTCTTAATAGTTTTGTCTATTAGATTTAAATTGCGGGAGACTATAAGATAAACATTGGGGGTAAAAAAAAAAGTAATAGACGGTTTAATTTATTTCTGGGTCTATCAAACATTTGTGCTGATAGTATTTTTATGTTCTTAGTTTTCATTTTAAAATAAACAATAACACTGTGATGGGAGATCTCCTAATTTCCTGTTAATAGAGTTTAAATTGAAAAGCATTTTTCAATGGGAGTGCTGCCCATTTAAATTATGGATGGCAATTTTGTTCCATTTTTAAGCTCTTCTCTTCTGACTGGAGATCCTTGAGTCATAAGGCATTTATAGCTTCTTTAACAATACATAATAACAACAGAATTGACACTTCCATATACATCTACAAAGATGTTAAAAGTGTATTATGGTTATAACAGAGAAGGGCAATATCAACAAGTTACGAGAGTGTCCCATTCACCTGCAGCCCCTCCCCAGTCCTGAAACCCGCATGTCTCTCTCTTCCCTATGGTGGTGACTCACCCATGTCAGCCCATGGCCAGACAAGCAGAGGACTACACAAAACGAAAGCCCCAGGAGAGCCATGACCCTCAGTGAAGGGAGGACAGGAATGTCCCCATGCACCTGACCACATATCAGACCTGCAGGAACTGCAGTCCAAGTCCCACCTAATTTAGAGCAGAGGGGAGGCAAATCCTGGCGACCAGGAGATGACACCTCTCCAGTGTCCTGATGCTCTGAGGTGGCCTGGGCTGTGCAGCTGCATCCTGGGGTAGGATAACTGTGTGAGGTAATATGGCAGTGGAACTTATACATATTCAAAATCTCTAGTTTAGGGGTATGTACTTTATCTTTCCCTCCTTGGAATTAGAGATATACACACATAGATACATATACATATCCATATCTATATCCGTATCCATACACATACACATATATGAGCCATGCACTCAGTAAGAGGTAAGAGTTTCTTGCTACCGATGGAGCTGTGGGGATGTGTGGTGGACAGAGGGTTGGGAAGGGCAGGCAGCAGGCAGAGGTGCAGGGCAGAAGGGGCACTGCAGGGCTATGCCAAGCCACAGGCACAGCAAAATCCAAGTGTGAAGTCCTGGCCCTGATGAAGTAAATGGAAAATCTCAGAGCCAGTGTGCTCCAGAGCCAATGTTTCACCCAGTATGAACAAGATATTAAAAAGGAACTGATTAGAAGGGAGAAACCCTGGTAACCAGTGACCATGGAAAGGAAAACAGGAAGAGTAGATGACATCTTGTTGAGGCTTTAGTTTAGCAACACATTTTATTCTTTTAGGGACTAAGGCAGTGTAAGAATGATTCCTTGACTCCAAATTTATCTGCTTTATTGGTTTTGTGTCACTGTCTTTATTTTACTGATATACTTTTTTATAACAGTGATACCATTAGAGGCCCGTAAGGCTCAAAACCTATAGTGAGTAAACTCTCCTACATTCATTTTAATTTGCAAGTCAGGCTTCTATATTTAAATTTGATGTTTCAAGGTGCACTTTGAGGCTTGTTGTAGCTTTATAAATGGCCATTATGTGGGAATAGGAAAGGGAGAATTCTGTCCTCAAAGCTCATTTTTGATGTCGCTCTGATATGAGATTATTACCACGGCGTGTTGCGTCAGTCATGTTGGATATACAGTAAATGACCTCGACTGTTAAGAAGCCGTTAATCAACAAATCGTCAACAAGATAAAACTTAGCGTCTCTTCTTGTGCCTTTGGATGTGAAGGACAGCGCCTGATTGTTCCTGAGCTGCTATAATCAGAAGAAAAATGCTGCTGGCTTCCTGGTGAGTTAGTGTGGTTTTGTTTTCTTGGTACCACATTTTCCTGGTGAGGACATGAAGTCCTGTGGGCTGATATCAGAGGATGTTTTGCTGGCTGCTGACCTGTTGCCAAGGAAATTCAGAGGCCAGAATTTCTTGGTTTTGTGGGTATGAACAATTTGTTTGGGAGAGCTTGCTTGGAGCCTCAAACTGAAGGCAAGTGCACGAGTGGCTTTGCTTGGAGTAGTGATTTTTAAGCACCAAGAAGCATAAAAAACCAGTGTAGTATGTGCTTCTGCTAAAGCATTTGAGCGTTATGGTATCTCCCATTCTGAGGAGGTGGAAGGGGACAAGGGAAACATGTTTTATCATCTTGCAGTGGGAGAATATTAGTATTTACAATCTATTGGGTTTTAGCGCTGCTCGTCCAGCTCACTGGCTGCTTCCATGGTTCCCTTCATTATGGCTCCAATCTCAGTTCCATTTACCTGCTGTATATATTTGTATTTTACCTTTAGCAGAGATAGATCTGAAAATAAGTATTAGCTTTTGCAATGTTGCTGCTGCTTACGAGAATGCCTTAGTTAGCCTAGCAGATATGTCTGATAGAAGAGGGAGAGAGTATCAGGAAAACTTGACTTGAACAGCCTTGAAATGTGCTGCCCAAGCCTGTAACATGACCCAGTGACATGCAGTCAGCCCTGATATATTTTTAAAACACCCAAGAGTCAAACTCTGAGATGATGCAGCTTTGTGCAGCTCTTTCTTATGTTCCCAGTTCGCGTTGTGCGTAGACATCTACTCATCCATGCCAAATTCTGAAGAGGTCCCCTCCATCCCTCCTGACATCTCTGTGTTTCATTCAGTACTGTATGGTGTAGAAGTGACCCTCACCTCTGGCTTGCCTGTGCTCACAGCGCAGCTTGGAGGAGCCTCTTTCGCTGCTTAAATGATAATCTCTACAACAGGGGCAATGCAGGGAATTTGTCCTTTGTTTCCTGCAGGAATATACCAAGGAACATGCCACCTGTTGTTTTCTGAGTACCTATATCTCACTTTCTTTATGTAGTTAAATGATTTGCAATGGATGCTATGCATAAACTACTTCATCTGCTCCTGTATGACGCATTGCAAAGGAGTCAGCAGTTTTTAGGGCAGAGAGTGCTGAACAGTTACGTGTGCGAGTATACTGTGTAACAGGACGAGACATGGTTTCTAAGGGTTACCACAGTAAGTATACACTCTCTATGCCTAGTAAAGCTGGGTCTCAAATCGTTGTGCTTATGACAGAAATACAACACTACATCCATACTTCTATGATGTGTGAGGCTTCCGAAACAAAAATCACAGCACCGATAGAACAAACACACCCTATTTAAGGGCACTGATAAAGGTTTTGTTTTGCATTACACACAGTAAAACCATGTCATATAGTACTCCTGCCCATCCATGTTTACATTTGGTGACGATGAGGAGAGGGACAATTAAGGTTTCTGGTAGTAGTTCAGCTAAGTTACAGTTTTGCTAATGTGCTCCATGACTGCTGAAATGCTGCTGTAAATCAGTGGATTGCGTATGTCTGTGAGTGCATGCATTAAAACAATAAAGGCTTGAGACACAATTATTGGGTTGCCTTACGGGATGGTAAACCTACTTACTCCACTGACAGACATGGGAGCTCAAGGAGATCAGTAGAAGGCAGGAAAGCTAAATCTTGGTCTTGCAAACACTTCTGCATATGCTCAACTTTAAAGCTGTGTCTAGCTCTGTTGGTGTTAATGGCACTCCTCAAGGGCTTAGAGATGAGCTGATTTTTAAAAGCTTGCAGATCTGTAGGCTATATAGCACCTCAGTATTGGAGCATGGGAGAAGAAGGAAAAAAATGTATCACAAAATGTACTGTATTAATTCAACAAATGTATTTAAGTTTTAATTATTTATAACTTTCAGAGTATACTAGTAAATGTTCTGCAATGTATTGACAATAGTAATGAAGTCTGAGTAATTCAAGATCTAATTACATCATCTTGCTATTAAATTGTTCTTAGAAGTAGAGGAGAAAGCATCAATATGAGTTCAAACAACGAAATATATTTCATCCAAAAAGTGCTGGTTGGACTAGATTTTTAAAACTTTTGGAAATATTGAGCAGTGAGTATCTCTGCTTGTCTTACTAGGTTGAATTATTTAGGTTAGTTGGATAACTTAGAGTATTAGTTTACTCACAGTACAGGTGGTAAGAGAAGCAGACTGTCCTATAATTTGTATTTAAAAGGTATTCAGAACCCCCAAAAAGCCTCTCAAAACTGCTCCACATCCCTCTATTGATGGAAGAGGCATTGCTACCCTGCATGGACTGGGCTGACACAGCAGGAACGAGAGCTGGCATACACATGGTACTGTGGGATTCACCACCACAGCCATAGAGGCTGGTGCTGGCAGGGACTCTGCTGGCAGGTCCAATGGCTTGTCCTGTCTCGCCTGGGCAATGAGCACCATGAGGAAAAGGACTCCACCACAGCAAGGCCAGATCCCCAAGGAGGCATCCTGGCTTCCCACCAAAATGCCGGGGTGGTGAAAATGGCTGTCATGGCTGATGGACAGCTGTGTCCGAGACGGCTTCCCCTGCTCGTCTTGCGTTGCCTGCTTTGTGGTGCTCTCCTTTACCTCCATCCTAGCGCTCTCACGGAGAGGTCACCAACATGTACCCCTTATAAATGGATCGATAGACCATAAAGGGTGATGATTAGGAAGACAAGACCTCCCTAGCTCATTGGCAATTATTTTATGATATTTCTGATTAATGATTCCATTTTAGCCATTTCAGTGCTCAGCAGTCTTCATTTGTTAGTGTTGATTATGGGATTCCATGCCTTTCCTGAATCTGAGTTATTTTGACCAACAAATGTGAATTAAAATCAATAGAAATGTCATTAGCATCCCAGTGCTGTGAAAGATAATATGACCATTTCTCATGTATTCAGTTTATTAAAATTTGCTAAAGTGTGAAATAAGTATGACAAGTAATGATGTTTTAATATTTTGCCAAGGTAACAATTGGAAGCTGATTGATTCCATTCAGTAATTATAAAATCAAAATGATGGAAGATTGTAATCAAGAAGGATTCTGTCTCATACTTCCTCACGCCTCCACGCAAGATAAAATTCTCATTTTTAACATCTCTTTTATCTGAAAAGAAATCAAACTCCCATTTGCCCCAGTTTAAATTTCATGGCTAGTTAGATAATAAACTTTTTTTTTTTTCTTACTCTGATGAGAAGATATAAGCAGCCTGCGCTCACTGAGGGGTTATAGCCTCATGTGTGCCATGGTACCTTAAAAGTTCTTTCTCCATTTCCATGTGTCGTTTCACAGGACAAGGCTGAGAGGACGGCTGTGTTGCACTACTGCGATGCTCACAGTTATTTCAGTCTTTGTGAGACAGCTGAACACCCAGTCCTTCTTCCTGCCCCTGCACAGAAAGCCATGCCAGCTTCTAAGCCAAACCTTGGAAATGTCCTCAGAGCCTGATGGACCCCAGTAGTGATGCCTGGAGTCAGGCAGGGTGTTCTGCCCTGCCAGAAACGTGTCGTCACATTGGCCGCTCAGCATCTCACCTGCTGCTGGGCACCCCAGAGAAGTGGACCCTGAATGAGCTGGTCAACAGGCTGAACCTCCAAAACTACTTGTGAATGTTTTGCTTGAAGTGAAACTCTGCTCTCAGTCAGCATTTCACTGTAATAGTGAGGTCCGGTAAGAGAGGACAGGGGCATGGGGGACCTGGCTTAGTTTCTGGCTCTGCCATTCATCTTCTGCACAATCTTGAGCAAGTCCTTTTCCTTCTCTGTGCCCCAACTTTCCCACCCACCTCTCTTCTGAACTGCGTAATGGCAGTAGTGATGACATACTGCAGTGCCATGGCTGGTTGGGTCTACGTAAGTAAATAAACAATAGAAGCAGAATGGCGTAATTTTTTTTTTTAAAGATTCTGCTTGGCAAGATCTTGTGTTAATTAGGGATGGAAAAAATTGTGGAAAGAGGAGGTTTCTCCACTTCTACTCTCTGCTTACCTTTGGTGGAAAGGGTAGTCTCACCAGCTGGGGACCACAAACAATCGTAGGCGCCATGTCCCAGCCTACCAGTGCAACTAGAGGATTAATTACAAATGGTCTGAAACCCAGGCAAGGAATAAAAATAAACCCAGCTTATCTCTTCACTTGGTTTAGACAGTAAGAGTAGTCTGCAGACCAGGCAGCTACTCAGAGATGCCCTGGAGCAGAAAGCAGTTTGCTTTCTGGACTGCTTGTTTTTTGACATTGAGATTGGAAAAGCACTCAGCTGTTTGTAAGTGTTGAAGCACATCTTTGTGAAAAACGGGCATTTTAGGGTGGGCTGAGTGCTCTGCAATGAAATCCCAGATGCATTGCAGTCGGTGGGTGGCCTCAGACAAATTTTAATGGGCTTTGGAATACAGCCCAAATATATCTTGAAGAACAGGAGAAGGAAACTTTGGTTTAGCCAAATCTCTGAACATGTGCTTAACCATTGAAATGAATGAGAATTAAGCATATGCTTGAGTCTTCTGCTGACCTGTACTACTGAGTAACAATACTGACCTGCAGAGACTCCATATAAAACAGGGATACGTCTTTTATATGCCCAAGGGACACACACGATTTAAAATAGCAGATTTCCTTGCTTTTTCTAGTGACCTAGCAAAAGCAGAATTTGGCCCTGTGCTCCTTTGAAAAGGAAAATTTTAAATTATTATCAGCTGCAGCTTCTCACTGCAACATTTTGTGTGATGCAGGTTAATGGCTGTCTCCAGGAAAAGAAGGCTTCCCTGTTTCAGTCGTCTAACAGGATTTTTGGCATCCCGCTCATTAGTAGGGTTATTTTCTTTAACCGTATTGCTGTAGGAAGGCTTCTTTTAAGTATCCTGCTGCATTGTTTTGACATGACTTTCATGTCTTTTCAGCTTATAGTTTCTGGAATTCTTTTTCTCCCAATGAGAAGCGATGTTGCTGGGTGTGATTTTCTAACAAACCTTGATGGAAGATCAAGAAAAAAAGGGCTAATCTACCCAAAGGCTTGGTAATTTCAGGGTCAAAACAGATTTTAAGCGTTGATCTTATTACACTTGCTGATGAATCTGTTTGACCAAGCAGCTGGTGTATGAGAGCTAGCTGGCAGCACACAGAACACATTAGGAAAACAAAGAGAATGTGAGATTAAACTGAAAAGAGGCAAGAGCAGCTTTTCCTCACCTTTCTGCATGAAGGCAGAAGATGCTCCGAGAGGATACAAACGCAGTTTTCTTATTGGACCTATGGCCTCTTCCCCTCATCAGATTATTCAAAGGTAAATTTGCTTTTCACTCTCTCAGACAGACCATTTCCTCTTCTCTGGTATACTTATTTATTAGTAACATTATTTGCAAAATGCTAACTCCATTGCCTGCACTGCTATGATGTTATCTCTGTGTGCTTCTGTGAGCATGTAACAATGTCATGAAGAAAAATGATGTAAAAATGATGTGGGTACATAAAATGGGATTGACAAAATGTAATAAATCATTGCTGGGCTGAAGAACAGAGCTGCATGTGTAATGAAATACTTCTGCATTACATCATCATTTATGTAACATCTGGCAGAGCCTTGTATTTCAGTGCTGCTTTGAATCAGGATCATTTTTATTCTCTGAGAAAAGAGAAAAACAAGCCATTAGGTTTTGCACATAGAAAAGTGGAAAAAAAAGAGAAGAAACAAAAAAGAAACCCTTGAAATATCTGTGTGAGGTTCCCCTGAGAAGTTCTGCCGTCCCCGTCTTGACGCAAATAATATGCCAGAGATGACTGCAAAATAGTTACCACCCAAGCAGGATTTCTTCAGTTTTATAAGAAAAACACATTTTTAATGTGAAGGAGTTTTTTTGTGGTTGCACAGTTAATTTCCTCAAATAAGAGTTTTTCTAATTTGCATCATTACACGTACCCTGAGGCCAGACTTCTAGCAAAAAAGCAGGTGTGAATTATATGTACTTGAGTGTTTTCCACATGCATTTTTTTTTTTCAAAGGAGAATTGAATTATCTTTTTCCCATTGTGGACTCCCTGTTCCATCTCCACAGTGGGGACTCCTCTACCTCAGGCTGCCAGCAGAGTCTTCCTCATCCCTGGGGTGAATCGCTGTACCCAGGTTCACCATCAGGACAACATGATGCGCCGCAGGTGTGAATTCTAGTTGAAATGTATTTAATTAGCCATTGCAGTAAGTGAAGCCAGAAGGGGATGTGCCTGCTGCAAAAGTCTCTGTATGACACCCTGACCTGGCTGAATTCAGCAGAAGTTTTGCTATTAATTTCGTGGGGATGTGGCTGTTGCCTTGCGCCCATCACGCGGTGCTGTGCGAGGTGCTGCAGGGATGCAGGCTGCCAGCCCTCCCAGCAGTGGTGACACTCTCCTTGCCCAGACCTTTAGCAGTGGCAGCTGCCCGAGACACGGGAACGGGGTGTTGGCAAGGACTCACAGTGTCTAAAAATAGTCTTTTTGCTTTCTTTTTTCAATACTTTACCGTTCAAGGAGGAAATAGGACACATTGCCAGAGAGATATCACTGTTTGTTTAGCTCCTTTTCAGTAAATCAAATATCATGCAGATAAGCCACTGTTACCATAATCGCGCTTCTCCTGGGGGTTTTCATGCACTATATTTACCCAGCAGTATAGGTATAGGTCTGGCTGATACATACACAGAGTTTGTTGTTACAGCTATTATACTCCCCCTCCATATTTTCCCCAGGTTGGTACAGAATGGTAGATCCTGATACACTCTTCAGTAAAGCGCAATGTATGAGTTTGGTTTTTCATGGTGGAAGCAGCAAGGGGAAGCGGAACAGTCTGGACACAACACTTAACTCCTCTAGAAACCTGATGTGGTGTGGACATCTGGAGTGCTTTAGTCCTTTCTGAGCAATTGTTAGTTACCAAAAAAGTTTGTTTGCTTCCTTTTTTAAACCAGCAGTGACTTCTATTGATTTTCATTTGGAGAAGAGTACTGTGTTCAATTCTGGGCCCCTCACTACAAGAAGGACATTGAGTTGCTGGAGTGTGTCCAGAGAAGAACAACGAGACTGGTGAAGGGTCTAGAGAACAAGTCTTATGAGGAGTGGCTGAGGGAACTGGGGTTCTTTAGACTGGCGAAGAGAAGGCTGGGGGGGGACCTTATTGCTCTCTACAGCTACCTGAAAGGAGGTTGTGGTGAGGCAGGGTGTTGGTCTCTTCTCCCAGATAACTAGCGATAGGACGAGAGGCAATGGCCTCAAGTTGTGTCAGGGGAGGTTTAGATTGGATATTAGGAAAACTTTTTTTACTGAAAGAGTGGTCAGACATTGGAACAGGCTGCCCAGGGGTGTGGTGGAGTCACCATGCCTGGAGCTGTTAAAAAAATGTGTAGATATGGCTCTTCAGGACATGGTTTAGCAGGCATGGTGGTGTTGGGTTGATGGTTGGACTTGATCATCTTAGAGGTCTTTTCCAACCTTAATGATTCTATGAATCTGTGATGCTATGATTCTGTGATTCTATGAGAGAGGTGATGTAGAGCATGAACATCATTGCAAGCAGGACAGTATAAAATTGGCAAAGGCAAAAAGAGAAGGCCATGGCTGTATGATTGAAGTGTAATCGAGTCGGGATGTCCGATTCCTATTTCTTCTTTTCCTGCAGGTGACCCTGGGAAAAGAAATTGCTATCAGGGCTGAAAGCTGGCCATGCACAGGGCCAGAAGGACTCTTTCTAGCAGCAGAGGCAGCAGTGGAACGTTTTAGGATCAAAACCACTCTTTCCAGAACCTGAGGTTTTTGGATGAACATATTTTTCCGTTTCTTACGGGAGTATCATGGCAATGTACAGCTGACCTAGAGATTTCCTAGGGGCAGGATAAACATTTTTATATCTCAGAGGCATGTCCATGACATTTTTGATTGTGGACATTGAAGGAGCGGAAGCAGACTGTTGCATCAGGGTGGTACTGGACAAGAGTGGGGTAAGGTTTGAGGACAAGCACTGGTAGAGGCTAAGCTCATCTCAAGGTGGAAGTGGAGTTGTGATGATGCCATCCCAACCAACTCCCTCTCCTGTGATGAAAAATGAATTGCTGTGGCTTGAGTGATGGGCCTTTGCAGTGAGGTAGCTGTAGATGATGCCTCTCCAGAGGGACTTCTGCAAGACACAAAGTGAGACCTGCAGTGAGCTTAGCTGTTCCTTTGCATTTACAGTTTGTACCTGTGCCCCTCATGCTATGTCACAGCCACAATTTAAACAGGGTAATAGAAGACTGAATTATGTAATACTAATAAGGTTCTTTCAGTCCCCTGGGAAAGATCACAAAAATATGAGCTGACAGTGCAAGATTATCTGTCAGCATCAGTGAGAACTGGCTTTCAAGGAGAAATGAAGCGTTCTTATTTGATAAAACATTGGCTGAACGGCAGGTGAGATTTTTTTGATCTCTCGTTGTTTCACTTTCCGCAGCCCTGTCTCTGAGGAAACCTGTGTCCTCTCCTGGGCTGAGATATTGTAGTCATGCAGCAGTTCGGGATCTCCAGGTTTTAACCAGCAAAGTCCAAGGAAAGGCACGCAGCTTGCTTTTTCTTCTGTGCATAAACCCATTCATCCAGTGGTCAGTAGCCAGGAACACTGGCCTTTAGCTTCATCGCTGTCCTCATGGGATCAGAGCCCTGGTATTAGGGCATGCCTCCTTGTCAAAGACTGAGCTGTATGTCACTAAAAGAGAACGAGAAGACCCTCTCTCTTGCTCAGAATAATTGCCCCTGCCTTCCTCAAAAACCAGCGTGGGATCAGCCTTTTCCAAATGGATTGCTGTACCCACTTTGGTTTCATCTTGGTGAAAGAGGTGATACTGGTTGGCATCACTGATTTAACTGAAATGCCTAAACAATATGTGGGCACTAGTCTACAAGGTCACAGACCACATATGGCAGGGCTCTCGGGCAGTTCCATTACTGTGCCGAGCAGGAGAGAGCATTTTACTCTTTGATGGATCAGTAACATGCTCGAGATTTGGTCAAGCGCTAGGGTTGTGCTAGTACATACCGCTGGGACAAGAAATGAGTATGCCCAGTCCACCAAGCATTTCTGGAGACGTGAGAGTGGTTGTTCGCCAGGGCAGAGGGCTGAAACGGGCCAAGGAGCGGTGGTGCCTGGGCAGGCAGAGACACTGGAGGCGGCTCACTCCTGCTGCTGGCACAGGGATGAGTCCCTGTCCTCTGCAGTCACCAAAGTCCTATGGCTACGCAGCAAGGGCAGGATGCCCTTGTGATTTCAGCCTGTGCAGGAAGAGATAAAGTGTGGGTTTTTCCATTTCTGTCAGCCTCTGTCCAGAATAAGCTTTGCAACCATGCCGCTTGTTGGGATTTACAACTACCTTACTCACATTTGCTTGCATGATGACTGGGCTCAAATTAGGGGTGAGTTCAAGCTAGGGTCTACGCTCCTCCAGGCTGGCAACCCTTAAAATGGATCCCTCTCCCCAAAGCCCATGCCCAGTGCATGGCTTGAGGTCCCCCTCACCTGCACCAGCACCTAGGCTGAGCGCGGGCAGCTGACACCGTCACTGCCACTGTCGCCGCCTGTCTGAAGGGCTGTGAGTTGCTGGCATGGCCACACCAGCCTGCGGGCATGGAGAGAGTAGCCAACCAGCCATTGGGCATTGCTCAGTAATCAAAGCTTTGAATAACCTTAGTGAGATAATTCAGCATGTAGCAAATGTTTCCCCCTGCTTGGATAACAGATGAAAGAGCAGTAATGGTTACAGGGAAAGAATTTTATATGGAGATGCATAACAGTGTCATTTCAGATTTGTTTCTTTTTACTTCTTGACAGCTGTTCAGAATTACACAGACGTACGTATCGATAATTTTTCCCATTACTTCTAAGGCATGAAACTGCACTTATTTCCCAGATCTTCTATCTAATTCAGTGAAGCAATATTCAGTTACGTATTTAAGCAGGAGGTTGGGGACTAACAAGGCTGGGCTGGAAGAAGAATCAGTTGGTAAAATCACAGCTGTCTGTGGAAAGGTGCCTCCAGCAAGCTCTGCTCCCTGACTCTCTTCCTCTCGGTTTTGGGGAACTGTAGGAACAGGGACAAGTGGAAAGGAGACAAATCCTTCGTCTCCTACCTTGGCCTCTGCCCAGGCTCTCTGTTGCCACAAGGCTGATACTGTTTGACAGGACTCTTATCGCAGGAGAAATATTAAAGTGAATAGCTATCATTGTCAGTTGGTAGGCTGAAGATTGCCACCAGCACACCGTGTCAGGTCCGTGCAAAGTTTTCAAAGGATTTCTGCTGCCAAAGATTGCTCCTGCCATGTTTCTTCCCCATGCGGGTTATTCACAGTGACCCTTGCGGAAGATACTGGCCTATTCCTCATTGTTCTTCCATTGCATTTTGTTTGCTTTGAGCTGGTGATATTCGGCTGATGCATGCCAAGTTGTTTCTGATTTATTGCAGATGAGGTCAGAATCAGAACCATTTTTTGAAAACAATAAGGTTAGGGCATATAGTTTGGGTGTTTTTTCCCTTTGTTCTCTGCTATTTGATGGTTTGCTTCCAATGTTCCTTCCTGCTGAATTCCAATAGAGGTTTCTTGCTTTATAAACAACTGGATTGATTTCCAATATGGACTTATACTTCCTTGAAAAAAGATCTCCTCAGGGGAAATTGGCAGTTCTTTCTGTATGTATTTTCTTATTTGCATTTACTTGGAGGATTTTGGAACCCAGAGACAAGATTTACGTCAACAAATGCGTCTTCCTCTTATCCAATTTAGTTGTTTGAACTTAATGCAATCATTTTCTAAATCAAACTGATGGAGCGGTTCCTAAAGGCATTACACCAACTGTATATCTGGAATCATATTCGCCTTCTTTTATTGCATTAGCACCAGGGTTGAACTTTTCAAATTTGCATTGTGCTTTGCAGAAGTTCTCAGGATATTTGAAGCAGTTTATGGCTGGAATCTGTTATGTTTTAAACAGTGACCAGAGAGTGAATTATAGAGCAAAGCTTGTGTAGAGATGAGATTTTAGTTTCATGGAACAAGTAGAAACCGGAATGAGAAAGTGAGAGGAGTATTGCATTTGCTAGCTGGTTTTGGAGGCACTGCAAAGTGGGTGCTGTGTTACAACACTGATTCTGGGTGTCTCACCAGACTCTCTAAAAGGTTTTATTTCTTCTCTTTGAAGAAGGTGCTGAGTAAGGATCTGGCATACAGCAAAGGTGTATGAGCAGAGAGTGCCCAGGGGAACGCACTTAACACCTGGGATGTGATCCAGTGATGCTTCTGCACTGGGTTTTGGCAAATATATCTCTTGTTTGAACATTGTCTTTCTTTTCACCAGATGGGTTGCCACTATCAGGCATCCTTCTCAAGATACACTTGTAATACTAGTGAGGGAAATTTTCAAAAAGACACAAATGAGACTCTCATCCTCATCTGAGCTTTTGAATATCTCCTCTCTTGTTCTTGCGTAGTAATTTCAGTGACATTTCTTGGTCACCCAGACCAGGGGGATGGTTTGAAACAAGCTGGCTAAGGCAAGCTATACAGAAAATAGGCCCAAGAACATACAGTAAAGGCGTGAGGGGAGAAGAAAGCTCGGATGGCATTAGTTTGGGCAAGGAACCGAGTTCCCCAAGCTGTGGGACAGAGAGGTACACTGGTGCAGTGACCCTCCATGTGAACAGGACTGCAGTGACTCTGGTCCCAGGGGAGCCTGCGTGAAACCATCCCAGTTTCTTGGCGCTTGCAACATGGCTAAACCACAGCCCAGCTGGCTGGTCGCATGCTACTGAGACCTGACTGTCACTTAGATAATGAAAATTCCAACTTGCTCATAACTGGAGGCCTCAGAACACTGTTAAGAGATTGTGGAAGTACCTGATTCCAATCTGGTGTCATTTGATGCCTCTTCCCACCTTCAACAGCAAAGACCAACTAATCCTTTTGTACATCATGTCCCCTTCACACACACTGGCAGGCAAACGGGTGCAAAGGAGGTTGTTGGGGTGCGTTACTGGGTCCAACAAATCACCCTGCAGAAGAGGAGTAAGTCAGCAGTGGAGCAGTGAGGGGTACTTGCAATTGCAATGCCTGTACAATGAGTCTGGCCCACTTCAAAAGCATTCATTTCCACTCCGCCCCTCACCCCAAAATGTCACAATGGGCTATTGGACAATAGCTTAACATCTAAAAAATTAATATCAGGATTATGAATAATGAATTGGCGTAAGATAGCTGGCAGCTGGAGAGCATTCTCTGTTTTAAGTGCAAACCTACATTTTAATAAATAAATAAAATAATAATGATAAAATCCATTTTGAGGTCAGTACTGCAATTTTTGGAACAAGATTACTTAAAAAAAGAAGGAAGTCCTCTACTTGCAAATGGCACTTAGATGAACTTCTGGGCTCCAAGTATAAACATGTACAAAGAGGCTCTTGGTATCTTTCCTGCAGGGCAGATCCTGCCAGGTGTGGCAGGCATTCCTGGGAGACATGAAATAGCCCACTTGAAGGACCAAAGAAACCTGTGTGCTGGCCCGTGGCCAGGATTGTTGGTGGTCAGGGGTAATTTCTCAAATCCACCGAAGAGGAAGATATGCTCAGCAGAGGATGATCAGGAAAGGTACCCAGCCTGGGTCCTGTTGGCAATAGATGTTCATGATAGGGGTAGTTTGGGGTCCAGTGGTACTTTTGCCTCTTTTGCCCTGCCCACGCTACAGCAGGGCTTAGCTCCTCTCTTTGGAGTAAGGACTGCGCATCCTGTAGTCTCCCTGCGAAAAGAAGTTAACTGCTGCTAAATACGTACTGAGTGCATTGCATTTTTCCAAAAAACGAGACGTTTGTGGTGTGGTAGAGGTGTGATGTCTGACAGAAGTTGTTCCCACTGACATTGCACTGACCCGGGCCCAACTAAGGGCTGCAACACCCTCTCTGAGATGTTAATTGTCATCAGGAGTGTTTGAAACATCCTCTCACTGCTTGCCATTGACTGCCCACATGAGCAATTTTACTTACAGCCCAATCTTTCCTTTACTATTGATTATATTAGGAAACAAATGAAAAATATGAAACCAGTGTTGCAGAGAATAGGTCAGTTTATTAAGGATCTCTCTCCAAAATGGCTGTTTTAGAATTCAATAGATGAACATAAAAAAGCTGTTCTTGGTGAGAAAAAAGCCATCACGCAGCTCGTTCCCTCCACTTTTCATTGCTGGCCTTTGCAGGGGGACCATGAAGCTGGAGTACGCTTGACCTCTTGGTAGATGATTAGTAGCATATTTTTACCTCAGATAATCACATTTTGTCACCATTTCAAACTGCAACAAGTTGTCATTATCTCCCAGATGTATTTCCCCTTGCCGTATATCATCAATGTAGTATTTCTCTGTCTGTTATCAGGCAGCTTTTAGATCAATGCCCTAACATGTGCTGCTTGGTGTTAATGCAACTTATAAATACTGAGGGTGCTGACAGAGTCGTGCTTTTTAGGAGTCCCTCTCTTGTCAGGGGCAGTCCCGTACAGACGTGCCACTCCCTCCCACGTGTGGCCGGTGACTGAAAACAAGGGGACACCCACCGCGGCATGGCGCTCACGGCCATCGGCAGTGGCAGGGGAAAGACTGCTGCGGGCATTTTTAAATTTGAATCGTCTTGGTGGAGAAAGATAACAGAAATACCTGGAGTGCAGTATCCCTCACCTGTGCTTTTTCATGCTTTTCCCTTTCCTTGTCGTACGTCATGGATAACCGAATGGTCAGAACTGATGGCAGAATCCCAGGGAGGGTTATGATAAGGCTGCGTAGAGAAGGAAGCATTGCCTTCCTGCCCTGGGGTGTGATCCCCATTACTCACAGAGGGACACCACACTGATTCCCTCCCAGCCACACACCACCGCCAGCCTACACCTAATCAGCTGTCTGCTCTTCCCTGAGTTTATTTCAGCCCTAAATGCCTTTTCAAAGGTGATAGTGTTGTCCTAACAGAATTGGCACATCAGTACCTCTGCTGTAGTAGGACTGAAATGCAGAGATTGGAGAGTGTTCATACCCAGCACCCAGATGACGGCCAGTGTGGCACACATGGCAGGCCAGATTTGTGCCTTGTATAAGAACTTGATATTCATCACGTACACAATGCATCTGGATAATCAGTGTGCGGGAAGGGGATGGGGAGTGTGTCCTCTCCTCTGCTTTCAGCCTGAACTCCTGCAGCATCTTCCTTTGACTTACATTGTAAGGTCACCTCTAATGTCGGTGGGTTTTAACTCAGTAGTGAAATCTGCCCCAGGAAATCAGCAGCGAACTGTCCTAACTTGATTTCCCTAACCTGGGGACCTCGTTCACCACCATCTTCCAAGCACATAAATTTTGAGATGCCCTTGTTCCCTTAACGCAGTTATGAAAGGACGCTGTTTTGTATAACCTTACAGATCTGCTGACGCGGTTGAGAAGTAACCCAACACAAGCCAAATTTTGTAACTTCTTCTCCATCCAGAAATTAATTTACCAGCAGAGGGCTCTCTCATGATTATGTTTTGTTTTTTTTTTCCCCTTTGCCAAGGTTATCACAAGATTTAAAAGAAAAAGGATAGAGAAGGTATGAAGATGCCCATGTCCCCAGAGTTTAGGGCAAAGGTATGCTAGAGGTGGGCTCTGTCTCTCTGAGTGTGCTGGGGGTCTCGTTTATCCACATGGGGCAGCTTGGGGGCACATTGGGTAGCACTCCGCCATGGGACCCATGCTCTCCTGGCATTTTGCATGCCAGGGACGAGGCACCTTGTGGGATTGCTGCTGGGACAGAGGGCAGGATTTTGGAAAACACATTGTGGGGGGAATCTTTCCAAACCAGACCTGGGGTCCAGGCAGCATGCTGGGGAGGAAAACTCCCATGGGCGATCAAGGGAGGATGACAGAGAGGGGTGGCTGCTGCCAGCAGCTCATCCACCAGAGCCAGCAAAGGGTGTCTCAGGGGGTGAGGGAGCAGGGATGTCCCCTGCAGTCCCTGGGGAAGATGCCCTGGCCCCAGCGCTCCTGGGGCTGCTGCCCTACACAGCAGGCAGGGCACCAAGGCTGGCGTGGGGTCTCCTCTCTCTTCCCCACCCTGAGTCCTTTGATGGAAACCCAACACTCTGCACCTCCGGCCCTTTGCTATGTACTCAGATGCCACACCTTCACTGTCATAGTAAATACTAATGCTAATGCATAGCAAAGACTACATACTGTCACATAGGAAGGTTATGTTGTGACAAGCTTTTATGCCTAGAGTAGTTATATTTTTGCCCCTTGCTGCTGTGGTGGGAAGGCTGTTTCCCTTACCTTCCCTGCTTCTGACAGCTCTTCATGCTCTTTGTTGTGCTGTTGAGATATGCTGTTTATGATATGTGAAGCACTGCTAGCGATGTTGCTGTAATGGTGGTCTATAAAAATCCCATGAAGTAGTGGCCACTGGGATCCTGTTGTAAGCCAGCTGTTGTCCTTTTATAAATCAAGCATTTCTGTTTGCTAATAATGTATGTAGTGAAGGAAATGCATATGTACAAGCACACATACATGAATGTCATTCCAAAAGATCAGAGGGTTAATAATCTGTCTGAATATATATGAATCTGTTTGAAAATAAGCTGTATGAACTTTCTGTATGAACATCTGTTTTGTGAAATGCAGTGATTCTTCCAGTGGCAGAAGGTGGGATATTTATTACTTCAGCTGAGTTCTTAAAAATACAGGGCAGAAATAAAATAAAGAGCAAAGGTAGGGTTTTCAGAGGGCTTGCACATATCACAATGTTTATTCTTTTCATCTTCGTAATGTAGACAGTTTTCCACTTCTGTCCTCTTTATCCTTTTAGTACATGTAGTATCTTGAGTGGAGCCGAACAACAGAATTTAATTTATCAATTAAATTGGTATTTCAGGAAAAAAAATCTGGCTTTATTATCTTTGTTTATGAAATGTGAGAAACAATGAGATTCACTGGCTTTTTTAATGACATTATAACTCGCCCTAGTGGTCTCAGAGCCTGTTTTATAATCTTGGCTGTATAAGCACACGTGAAAACTCTGTCAGGATAAAAGTAGGCCTAAACGGTCTGAACTTTCAGAGCTGATGGTCTGTCCTGGACCAGCTGCTGGCAGAATAGTGAGAGTGGGATCTCGGGGGCCTTTCCTGGCCTTCAGCACTGGTGTGGGTGAGGGCACAGTAATCTCTGGGTTCTTTTGTTCTCTGGATGTCCCTGTGAGATAATGGCTCTGTTTGCATAGGCGGAGGATGAGTCACAGAACAGGCTGAACAGTTTATCTCCAGGAAGTTTGTGGCTGAGCTGAACTGGTCTCTAATGCCCCCAAACAGTCTTTGAGCCACTAGGCTGTCCTGAACATCTACGTGGAGCCAAAAACATGATTATCAGAAGCCCACAACCTATGTAATCACCACCGTGGCTTGAAAGCACTGTATTTCCATGGACAACATGATCAAAATAAAGTTCCTTCATGGCTGCTCGGTGCATGCCGGCACTTTGGGTGCAGACCACACCAGAAGGGGCGAGTTCCTGTAGTGGAAAGGTGCTTCTCAGAGCAGAGGGACCTCTGTCGGAGCTGGACATGGCTCATAGCTGAGCCCGGCAAGATAAGCTCCACTTTCCAGAACTGGTGGAGACCCAATGCTGGAACGCAGTGTGTGTCCCATGCGGGTAATTGCTGAACGACAGAGTCTGCCGCTTATCACAGCCTCGGCTATCAGAAAGCCTTTTGTGCAGCTTTGTTTGCGTGGCTGACACAGGTGTTGCTGTACAGAGCCTTGGTCATGATGATAAACCCGTCGCCTGTCTGCATGGGATATTTCATGCTCTTTGCTTCTTCTGCAAAAGATCTGGGTCTCTCCCTCTTTCTCCTAGTCTAAACCAAGATTTTTAATGGGAGTATAGGTCTGATTTTTTTCCCTTGAACTGCAAGTTGTAATTCAAGACTAAAACAAATCCACCGTGAGAAGATCAGTCGTTAAAATGATAGCTTCCTTCAGGTAACTGATAGCAAACGCTGCATATACTGTATATGTATTTAGTACTTACATACAGTAGTATCAAGGGGGACAAGTGCTATTCACACAAACCCTGTTTCTCCATGTCCCCTCCCCTTGGGGACTACACAGCAAGCTACACCTTACCACCACAGCTCTGGCACTGCTGGCTGCACCCTCAGCTCCTTCTCCCACCCCTGCCGCACTGGCACCTGTGTCCCTGCTGCATCTTCCACATCCATCTTTACGAGGACAGACTTGGGGTGCAAATGCCCAAAATGGGGTGAAACCAGCTGGACAGAGCCCTTGTGTGGTCTGGCACACCAGGCGGGCTGCAGAGCAGTGGCCGCAGGGAGCAGGATAGCTACAGGGCATGGGAAACTGAGAGTGATGTGATTAATTACTTTGGCTACTTAGCAGCTAAATGTTATGATCGTTATTAAATAATGTTAGAAATTGGGCCCTGGTGATTTGACTGCCGGATCCTCAGCTTGCCTGGGCTGGTATAGCTGTACATAAGTTGGGATGGTGCACTAATTTTACACTAGCCCCGGATCAGCAACAAACATCCTATGGAAAATAAAGAGAAGAGATGTCACGTTTGTGTGGACATGTGGTTTTGAGAGTGAATGACAGTTGTCAGGCTGGAAACCAGGCCAGATCTTGGAGACAGCAATGCCAACACCCAATCCCCTAGACAAAATTTCGGTTTGGTACATGTAAGCAGATAGAATTAACATCTTTTGAAATAGTGAAGTGTAGACATTAGCCTGATCTCCCTCAGGCACATCTACTCCATATTCTGTAGCGGTTTTATGAGTGACTGTCTGCTGTCGTGCATACTGCTACTGGTGACGGAGAAAGATCAATCATAGAATCACACAGAATCACAGAATAGTAGGGGTTGGAAGCGACCTCTGTGGGTCATCTAGTCCAACCCTCCTGCCGAAGCAGGGTCACCTACAGCAGGCTGCAGAGGACCTTGTCCAGGCGGGTCTTGAATATCTCCAGAGAAGGAGACTCCACAACCTCCCTGGGCAG
>Ga0065711_1034172_pt1 | contig 24204 bp, 12 predicted proteins | sample Hoacrofraction12_FD_59098 | JGI IMG/M metagenome (GOLD analysis project Ga0065711, IMG submission 59098) | Hoatzin crop microbial communities from Cojedes, Venezuela - Epithelial fraction 12 v2 (version 2) | ecosystem: Host-associated > Birds > Digestive system > Esophagus > Crop | place... | reverse complement strand
TTTTTTTTTTTTTTTTTAGGGTGACAGCATCTGCATCTGAGCTGGGCTGGAAAGGTGAAATTTAAGTGTGAAAATGGATTTTGCATGATCAGATATAATAATCATTCTGTTTACACACTTAAAAATCTATGAAAGGTTGTTATTCTTTTGTTTGTCTTTTCTGGTTTCAAATCCTGCTAATATATTCAGCTTTCAGCTACAAGCACCTATTTGCATTGATATCTGTAGGCCTAAAGGAAGTGTGAGTTATGCACTAATGGTTCAGACATTTATGTTGCAAACTTTCTGGGGCAGGCATTCTGTCTTACTTGGTGTGTGTAACGTCTGAATCTCTGAGGACCCTGGGTCCCAGTGTTCAGTGAAAGCCATTAGAATAGAATATTTTGCTGAACTGGGCTTTGGATGAGACTGTCTTATTCCCTGAAATGCAAAATAGAAATAGAATTAATAATTTTTTTTTCCCCCACCCTCCCCAGGAAGTGCCTATAATCTAACTGTTCTTTGTCTTAAAGTCAGGCTATAAATTTTATGATAACATACATGCCAGACGGCTTTGCACGCAGACAGGTTTCTCTGCTGTCATTAACAGTTTGCATCACAATGGGAAGTTTGACTGCTGTCTTCGACACTCAAACATAAGTGGCAGAATCACAACTCACAGTCATAATTTTATGAATAAATTAAATTTTTCTTCAGGTCTTATGGAAATTATTTTGTTTGGATTAAGATTTGAGCACCAGCTCTTCTGGCTGGTTTATATTTAAATTCAAGTCAGCTTATTCATTTGCAAATATTGTGCTAGAGGCAAGTGGAGCAGAGTAGCTGGCCTCGTACTTTGTTACCCAAAGAATGGTCCATGAAGCATGCTCATGGTGCTCTGCAGAAAGGCTGTGTTTCCATTTATATGTAACAAAAGTTCCTGTAGGACCTGGCTCCGCCATGAGCACGCCACTCACCTGCTTTCAAAACAGCTGTATCCTTCCCTGCCTTCTGCTGTTATGCACCATGTACCATGGAGTGACTGACAACCTTTCACAGATCATCCTGAAACAGTTTCTGAAAGCCACATCCTTGTCCTTTCCATTCTGCAAACTCATAGCGTACCTCAGACAGAACGACAGAAACATAATATGTCATCAAGATGGTTGCGATTGCCATGAATTATAACAATATCTCAGGGTGAATCTATCCAGCATCCATCTTTTCCCCCCAGACATTTGTGAATGGATCAGCTAGAAATTCTTTCAAGTGTTTGCCAAGTGAATATAAATATGAACATCTGGGGCCAGGGAGGGAATCTTTCCTTTTTTTTCTGTTATGCATCAACATTTAATTGGTTTGTTTAGTTGGTTTGGGCTTTTTGTTTTGTTCGTCTGTAGATGTATGAATTTTAATGAACAGAGCTGTCTAGTATGAATAAAATACGTAGTGAGAACATAGACTAGTGATTAAAAGACAGTGCTGGTGTTCAGGTTATTTAGACTCCATTTCAAGTTGTCTCACCTTTGCAAAATTTCTTCAGTTCTAAGCACACGCCCGTCACCAGTCTTTCTCTCATCTTTGCTTTTGCTTACAGTGTTTTTCACAATTTTCCTTTGTTTTTGTTCCATCTTATTTCACTGTTTGGCCTTTTCTCATCACGTCCAGTTCAAGTCCTTATAAATGAAAGGGTATAGATGATATCAAAAGCTATTCATCACTTCCAATAACCTAGGGTTTAAGAGACAACAATAAAATTACCAAGTAGTATACATTTTTTTAGTTAATTATCCTTGGGCACAGCAAAAAATATGATCTGAAGCCTGTTGTTACTGGGTTTTGAGAAAGCCAAATCAGTGCAGTGAAAATGGGTTAAAAAAAAAAAAAACAGCCATGACGGAGGAGAGCCCCACCAGCTGCACACTTTGAAGATCTGATCACATGATGCTGGGAGGATGGCTTCCTTCATTCTTTTCATTTTACTTATTTCCATAAATGTCAATTTATATCTTCCACGGATAGGAACTGGTCTCTTGATCTGGACAGCTATGGCAGTATTAAAGGTTGAGCAAGGTGAGGATGACATTCCATCTTCTTTGAATACCTATGTTAGGAATTGGAAGAAATCTTGCAAGCAAAATAAAACAAAATGAAGAAAAATTGCAAGGCTCTACCAAAAATATTCCAGTTATCTTGTCACATAGAAGGAGTAATACCCAGACAAGGCTTTAGACTTATTCCCGCCAATAAATTTCTTGTAAAAGGACCAACCTGAAACACAGATGTCCCATCTCATCAGATGTATATCACGACTGGCCTTAAGCCATGCTGGAGTCTTACTCACAACTGACTGAGCATTTCAGAAATCCCTTTATCTCAATCGGAAGAAGCAGCTTTAGGAACAAGAATGTGTGTGACCAGGAGCTGCCCTTCAAATACTGCTTTTCATTTCTTACAAAGTACACATGCAGGGCCAACCATAGCCTGAACCTGACGGCAGAGTGCAGTTACAACCTGCACAGCCCTGATGAAGTTGTGCCCGGACTGTGGAGTTTGATTTCACAGCACTTTTTCGGTGTTAACAGGAAAATATATTACTTGGTTTTCCCTGTCTATGCTGAAGAGTCTTTGAGAGAGCTTGTTCTCACTCTCACTCTTTGCATAGGCTGAGCCTCATTACACAGGCTGACTCCGTGGCATCTATGACTTCAAATGTCTTACAAGAGGTTGTACAGGAGCAGAAAATCTTTTTTTTCCCTTTTTTCTGTAGTAACATGATTATCAGGGTAAACTTTTGTAGCACAAATAGTGCTTTTGTGGGGATAGAAAATGCCCCAGTAGGTTTCTCTAATCCTTCTTGAGAAAGACATCCTGGGGCAATCAAGTCATTTATACATTCTCTACATTTTTCTCCTCCTTTTTGTCTAAGAAACAAGCTAGTTTGCTGCCAAGACCTGTTTAAGTGGTAACCTATGCAATTCATTCTAAAAACACTCATTTATCATTCCCAAATTAATCTTGTAACAGGATAGTTGCTCTTATTTTCATTGTCATTTTGCCCTTTGCATAAGAGATCACAAACATAGAGATATCCAACCCAAGGATTCTAGGAAGCATATATAAAAGAGGGAAAATAGGAATGGCTTTTCTATAATTATAAGCAGAAACAAGTAGTCATACATCTTCATTTCTCGCATACAACATCTCTTAATAATAAAATGAAATGTAATTTGTGCTGAATATTGTTCAGAGTCCTGTGCCAGAAGCATAATTGTTTTCAATCAGATTGGGAGTTGGGAGGAAAAGGCTTTTTTTAAACCTGCAGTAAACACTCACTATCTATGCAAAATGATTAAAATTTGATACCTTCCTTTTTTTCTGGCACACAAAATACATTTTGACACGAAAAATTATACAAATAATGAACAGTTTGGTATGAAACTACCATGTAGAATTTTAAAACCATATATACGTGCTGTTGTGGGTGTAGAAAATCATCTTGGCACTGGCAAGAACAGCTTGCTACAATGAAAAAGTTATAGATGTAACTTTTTTACTCCAAGCATGCAGCCTTTTTCAAGCTATGTCTTATAAAAGCATTGCAGACAAATTTAAATGAAGGGTCAAGGTTTCTGTGGCAGGTTTGGACTCTCGATTCTTCCTTTTTTGGGGGGGTGGGTGTAAAATTTTATGGGTTCTGCTCACACACTTAGAGGCTTTTCTCTCAAAGGACTTTCTTGTAGAGGAACACACTGCAAAATGTGTGATTTCTGACACCTCTCCTGTTCCCAGCAGCACAGGCCTAAATTTATGTTCTCTGTCCTGCATCCCACTCTGTAGGGACATGAAGAAAATAATGTCTTATTTTTCCTTCACTTCCTCATGCACCCCCTTTCGTTTCATGCACTGACGTATCTCTTCAAACTGACTTTCCTTGTCTTTGGATGTCACACACCTCGATGTGTTTCAGACAGTCCATCTCCTTGTATAGTTGGAAGGACTAATAATTATGAGTTTTTTAACACACTTGAAAGTAGGAAGTATTCCCAAAACTCACTGAACAGTGATTCTTTCCATTGATTGCAATGAGCTTCAGACCAAGATCTCGATTTTCACTCTTCATTGTTAATTTTTTAAAAAATTAATTTCTTCACTAAGCTGTGAGTTACTGTTCTTTGAATGGTTTATGCAAATAAATTTACGCTCATAGATTTTTTATTATTTTTTTATGTGAGAAATCACTTTCTTTATCCGCCACTGGCTGCTCACTGGTTTGTCTGTGATGGGTCATTGAGGTCAGTGGTACTCTTTCTACTCCATGAATGGAATGACTCAAGTGTTTGAAAGAGACTAATGACTCTAATAGCCAACAAAGGATGAATTTGCTTATGTATAAACATCCTTGTTTGTATGCCAGTTAGGACATTTATGCACAGTACATCTATTCTTCAAGCATAGGTGTATGCAAATTGAAATAAAGCTGGGGGGGGAAATGGCAAATGGAGCTTACATCTCAGATGGAGAGACCTGGGAGCAGCCCAGCTCCCTGGCGAGAGAGACGGCATGGTGTAGCAGGCGCCTCCAGTCCCCCCGTCTCTGCCCTGGGTTTCCCACAAAAGAAAATTGCTGTAGGTCCCATCCAGTCTGCAAGTCCCAACAAGTCCCTAGTTAGGATGTTCGGAGCACTAGGACTCCAGGGCACAGTACTGCACAGGCCCACAGGTCACATTATAATGAGCTGGAGATGATCAGAGAGATGTAATGGACAACTCCAGTTCCTGAAAACAGCTTGAGAGTGTTTTTGGTGTGCGTTAGAAAAAGAAAAAATAAACATAAAAGCAAAAAAACCTTTCAGAAGTATCTTCCACCTCCCTACAGTTGGAAATATTGTAAGACGTGTTCCTATCATAAGAGTCTGCTTTTCAGTATTTTTTTCTTCTTTTTTACTTCTCTCATCAGAAAGTGATCTCAGAAACCTTCTCATTTAAAAATATCATCAATATTGAGATGTTTCTTAGCTTAAATAGGCTAGAATACATAGACTAAATTCTCTTTGGGTTAAAGTGTTCAAATTATCTGCAAAGGCAACCGTCTTCCAAAACTGTTGTTCAACTGAAAAGATTAAAATGATAATTTTTCAATCTCTTGTGTACTTTGTACTTCTGTCCTTGCATAGCCTGAAGTATTTGTTTCAATTTATTTGTTTTCTCTAGCATCTGATTTATTTTATTTAGTGTATCCATGAAAATGTTACACAAAATAGCAAAAAGATGAAATATCTTACATTTGACCAGTGAGCATATTTGTGGGAGGAAAGTTAAACTTCTGTAATTGCTGCTTGTATCAAACACTAGCAGCAAATGAAGAAATGAACATCTTCCTTTGAAAAAAAATTTACTTTCATTCTGTCTTTTTTGTCCTATCTCCTCTCTTCAATGCATTCTTCCATGTCTTTATCTACAGTCTTGACTACAGCATACTATTTTGTCCTAACTCACTTCCTTGGTAAACCATGAAATAGAAGCTGGAGCTCCATAGCTCAAACCTTAAAACCTTCCAGGGCTCTGAGGGCCAGACAAAGCTTTTGAGAAGTAGAAGCAGCAATGCAGGACCTGCTCAGGTGAGACCATCACAGACCCCAGACCCACCTCATGCCTTCATCTAAGAGCAGCACTGCTGAGTGCCGCCTTCTCACAAACTGATGCCCATTAACGCCTGAAATCAAACCTGCCACTTCCTAAGATCTGTCTGAAATCAAACATCTCTTTGGGGTGGACCAGGAGCATTTTCAGAGTTAGGCAAGACTGCCAGCAGCTGGCACCATCATTTCCCACAGCCTGCCAGCATGATGCCTGCCTGCCTTCATAGCGCATCCAACCCAGGGAGCTCAACACACCCTCGCCCAGAGCTCCAGTCTAGGGCAAATGTTTAACATAGGTATTGCCATAGACTGTCTTTTCTCTCTGCACTAGTGGTGATTCCAAGCTTCCACCCACAACTTGCTTTAATGACAGTATTGTGGAGGACAGTGACGCCCACAGTTTGGTACTAAGTCTGCTGTCAGCTCTCAAAGTTTCTCACAGAGTTTAGCTCAGCTATTTAAGGCTGATGAGATCATGCTGTTTAACAGACCAGAGACCACATACGGATGATTTACCACCACTTTGGGGAACCACAATTTCAAAGTCATTGAGCAAAGCTAATCCTGGGACTTGAAAGAGCAGGCAGGTAAGATGCTGGCAGGTAAGATTGGTTTCTAGAATTGCTTCTGTCTAAGAGGTGCAAAAAGCCTTGTCTAAAGCAGTATTTTCTGGATTTTCTTCTACAACAGTGTTATGACTTCACCGATGCTTGCAGTAGTGTACGGGAATGAAAGCACTGCCGTGATTACTACAGATCTCAGCTTTGGCATCAGCACTTTCAGAAACTTACAGTTTCTTCTTGTTTCTTAGCTTCATTCTGTTTATCTACAGCTGCCTCTTTCCTCCAAGCCTATGCTGTGTCATTCCTGTGAATTGAGCTGTGAAATCCCCACAAGCAGGGATCTGTCCCTTCTGGGTGAGTGGGTATTGGAGGCATTTTATAAATAAAAAGCTACCAGGAGCCAACGTAGTATAGGTGATTCTCACAGCTTGCAGTGGGTGGTCGGTCATGCTGAGTATTGAGAGGAGGGGATCTGGCAGGCCTAATTCTGTCTTGGCAGTTGGCAGCGAGCCCCACGCATGTTTGTGCAGGAGCATCGGGGCAGGTACCTGTGCTGCAGTGGGTTTCCCTGCAGAGGCACAAGGGCTGAGTGCCTATGAAGCTGCACAGCCGCTGTATTTGCCTAACGCTGTGCGGTGCAGATCCCAGCCAGGGCTTGGATTTGTGGCTGGGCTCAAAGCCTGCAAAGTGAAGGATTCAGGATTTGGCCTGGATCTGTCTGTGTATTTATATAATGACAGAAAAAGCAAATTCCTTACAAGCAAATATGAGTCAAAACAAAAACACTGTGAAGGTCAGCTGAGCACAGCAGCGAGATGATGTTATCCCAGCCACACGTTCAACTCTTGAGCTGCCAGACCAGCCAGAAGGACTCCCAGCCAAAAGTCATGAGAAGATGCCAGCTGGGAAACCACCCACCGACACCCCAGCTGGCTTCTCAAAACAACTGGAGCCTCAGTGTTTGACACTCAGCTTCAGGCACAGCTGCAGGGCATAGCCCAGCCACAGAGCAACACCAAGGGCTTTTCATCGGGTTTTCCAACAGAAATACTGTATATGGGCAACACTGCCATAAATCCTAATTTGTAAGGATTTCCTTTTTTCATGAGAGGAACAGCTATGTATTTAAAGCTAAATATTTTTTGGGGTTTTTTTGTAACCTAGCTGGCATAGCATTAATCCAGCAAGTCAAGCTCTGTTTTAGGGATTTTTTTTTCCCTAAATATATTGGTTAGCATCTTACTTTCAGCCAAGATACTATAAACAATTCAGAGACACAGATCCAATCCAGAGTTAATTAAGGTTGATCAAAGCTTACGTGCAGTCCTCAACTCCTAGTGTTGAGGATAAAAGCACTGAGGTCTTTGTTAAGGCTGTAGTGTCCTTAGAAATATGTATCCCCCCTTATTAGCTTTAATTTAATTTAATTTCATTATAACCTTATGTCTATAAATGCCCTTCCATTAAGTAATAGCAATCTCTATGCAACTCTTCTTTGAAAAGTTTCGAAATTATCTAGAGGCATTCACCATAAATGTGTATTTCATTTTTAGAGATGTAGTAATGTGTTTGCTATAGTAATTTTGAGAAGTTATACTGCATTGTCATCACTTTTCTTGTAGGAAGGCCCAGCTTTGGCCAGTCCTATAAGTTAGGCACTATACTTCGGGAGATACAATTGATATCTCAAAAAGTTTCCAGGCTACATGAACAAGACAGGCAGAAATACTGTCCATATTCTACAGACAGATCATAGAGACATCAGGTCTAAATCTAGAGTTAAAAATCTGAAATCCTGGTGGTAGGGCTGTCTGTCTGTGAGCTCCTCATCCATTCTGGGGCAATGCCAGCATTTGCACCAGACACTTGTACCTCCTTTTCCAGGTGAAAGAGAATCAAACTTATCTGGTGGAGGAGAATTTAGCAAAGAGCAGCTGGATATCTGTTGCAAATAATTTGCAATTTTCATGCTACATATTTGCTATTCAGTTTAGAGAAAGCCAAAGAAATTTAAATCTTGACTTTTAATAATAGTTTTGTTTGTTCAGTGTCATACAGAACAAGTGAAGTGGCCAGTGCCTCCAGCGTGCACAAACTTAGTGTTTAAATTAGGTTGCCTTTAATAGATATAGACTCTTCTTGCAGACAGTATGACACTTTACAGTCCTAGGTAAAAATTTCAAGTTGTTTTACTTCTCCGCACTTGCAGGAAGCATCACTCGGAGGCATTATCCTCTACATCACTGCCTAACAGGTATTAAACCATGCTCAACTTTATGACCTTCAAACTGTTCTGAGCCTAGTACATGTTTGTTCCTGAAGAATTATCCACAAAGTAGGTGTATTCTCTGTTCAGGGGAGTAATTTTGTCTGTGAGGGCAGAATCTAGCATGGAAAGGCCCTGTGCCCCACCCTTTCACAGGACAAGCGCTCATATGCAGCACCCCACAAAAGAGCTGTTTCAAGTTACATACAGCTATGGACTAGATGCTTCACCCTGAGCATAGCCACCTGCCTGTTCTGTTCATGAGCCTACTGACTGCAGGACAGTTACTCACTGAAACACTGCAATGCAAAATTAATAAAATTGGTTGAATACGGTTCTCTCATAGAAGTGGCAAGTGGAAAATCCTAGACCCAGCCTGCCTCAGTCCTCACGAATGTAACAGGAAACCTCTCCAAAAGCAGCAAAAGTGTTCTATTATTCTTTAACGCCAATGTGCTAAATTACACAGCCAGATATTTTGCTTTTCTTTTTCTTCACTTTTCTTCCTGTGTGAATTTTGTCTGTTTGGTAGTCTTCAGAACAAAAATTTCTCCTTATACTATAGCACTGGTAGTTCCTCACAGAACCGGCATTACGTGTAGAGGTAACTGCTTACTCTTTTCCTACTATTGAGTTTGCGAGTAAAAGTGCAGATTTTGCAACGTTGCCCCTAAGAGCTTGATAAATGTCACCAGACTTACTCCAATAGGCCAATGAAGAGTGTCTAGACCGAAACAGAGCTTCTGTTTGCTAATGCTGGAATATGATTTTGAACTGCAAACCCAGAAACAGAAGGATTTTCATTCTATTGTTCTGAGCCATTCACCAGTCTTCACTTAGTTTTACTGTCAGGAGGAAAAAGGTTATAGTGAAGTGTAAAGCAAAATGTCAACATTTATTGCCTGCCTGGTTTTGTTGTTGTAATGGGAGTTGATCAAACTGTTAATGGGTAGAAGCCTTGTGCTCACAGTTACTAGAGAGCCAAAACTCTTGTTTAACTTTGTGTTCTGCCTAGAAAAGCACTCTGGGCTACCTGGCTACTATTTCATGCTCCTCTGTAGAAGTGAAACTGTTGAAGCAACAGAAATATTCTTCTCTTTCATGAAAAAAAAATGGAAATTAAAAAAAAAAAGGAAATGTAAAGAAAAAAGGATGCCATCACTTTGTTGACAGTGTTTCTTAAATAGCTAGGGAATTGTAAACATTTTCTTTAGGCTATATTTAGGGAAATAATCCAACTCCTTGGGCTTGGATGAGTTTGCAGTTAGAAAGAGGGATTCTGCTATTATCTACTGTATATAAATGAAAAACTGCTAGTGGAAACATGGCACAATGAAATGTCATGTCAAGTCTCAAATTTGAAATAGGAGAAAATGGCACTTTTTTCTTCAGATTTTTTCCATCTAGGTTTTTCAAGGAAGATGGTTTATGCTGCCTGTGAAATGAATATCTGGTTCTGTGTTTCCTTCTAAATGGCTTGCTATCTATTAGTCCTCCCTTAACCTCAGTCTGTAAGGACAGCTGTATGTACATTTGAATTCTTCGGGTGCTTTAATTGGATGTGTCTCCAGTGTGGTACTGTAAGCATCTCATTTAGCGTCGGTGGTTTAACATCCTCTGCAGCAAAGTGAACCAATGACTTAATTAACTTCCACTTGGGCAGTTATCTGCACTGGGAACCTGCAGGAAGTATTATTCTATTTGAGGGTGACAAATGAACGTACATGAGGTACCACACGCCACCCAGTGGGAGATCTGACAAGAAACATAATTTATTTCATTAGTGATGCCAAAATGGGCTTTCAAGCTGAAAACCTAAATATGTAGCAGTTTCTTAGGAGAAGAGGAAACAGCATGGGCTTTGTCTGAAATAATTGATTGTGTACAGTTCGTAACATATATTTCCATGGGAAAGTTTAAGTTTGGTGTCGCTCTTCATCCATCATGCTGGAGTTTGTTAGGTGTTAGACTAAGTGGTGTATAGAATAAACAGTCATAAATACTTTTGGATTTGGTAATATTTATCAATTACAATGTGAAAAAATAGGTTTAAAGGAAAATAACTAGCCTTGCATCAGAATTAACTTTGCCGTTTTAGAACATATTTATAATTATTCTAAGTGTGGTAGATACTGAAACATGGCTAGAATCTCAAAGATCCGTGCCTTTCTTCAGATTTGTTGTCATTTATAGAGTAAAAGTTAGTGGCAGCCTCTAATTACCCACAGAACCAAAGTTTCCTGAGTGAAAACTTAGATCAAAGGGCATGAATAATAGCCTTAAAGGCATCTCCCCTTACACAGGCAACTCTTAGCCCCTCTGCTGTCCTTTGGTATAAATTAAGCACCTTAGGATGAATAAAACATGAAGCACAGAAGGTTTAGATTTCACGTAAGATGAATGGTTGGATTATTGATGGGAAAAGGAGCATGGGAAAGTATAAACCATGTAGATCTAAAAATTTTAAACTCTCTAAGCAATCACTTTTGCTGTAGTAATTTTTTAAAATTTTCTTTTTCATCATTTTGTCCAAATCTTTTCCGTTGATAAGGCAGCTGGGTTGTTCTGTGTCACTGAGCTGCACTTTTAAGCAAGCTCAGAAGCCTTTCACAGTTCATTCTGTTGATTTCAGTGGGCATACGACCAGGCCATAAAACCACAAGAGCAATCACTGGTTGTTAAAAACCATACAAGCACTTACATTCAATTATAATGAAAAAGGTGCATACCTCTTGTGTCTCATGAAACTCAGACTTGAAGGCTGTTTGCTTCCTCATATAGCATGCATCCAGTTCCTTCCTGATGTAAAGTTCATTGCCTTTCACTAGTGTTACACGTGCTGAATTTAATTGATTTCGTATCCTGTCACAGTATAGATGTACAGAGCTGTAGGAATTAGGAAAGTAGGATCAAAACCCTTTCTACTGTCGATGTTTGTTCATAGAAAAAGATTTTGCAGGATGGATGGGTGCATGAGGCAAAAGCTGTGTATTCGTTTTGAACAAAATTTTGTATTTGCTTGCTACGAAGAATGTTTTCTTTGAAGGACAAATAAAAGAACAAAAAGTCAAATAAGTTACTGTTCTGGGAAACAGTAAAATGAAATGTTTCTCCATGAGCTGTGAAAAAATCTGTTTTCATCTTGGCCGTATTTTGTTAGTAATCAAAAGCTTAACTTTTTGAAATGTGGACAGCTGAAAAATGATTGGTTTCGTGTTTACCTATACTGAAAGCAATCACACCAGTCTTTTTCTACTGACAGTCAAATTCCCAAACCAGCTTCCCTTGCAAACCAGAGAGATGTGCTATTGTAATCACATCTCATTAAATCCCATGGCCCAGCTATCAAGTCAGTCACACAAACATAGGAAAAGGGGTTTACTTACTCCTTCTGCTTGATTAACATTAGGCCTTTGAACGAAGGTCATCTGCTTTCCGGGAAGTTGAGTCAGGCTTTGTCTCTCCTCTTAAAGCTGTTCCACTTTTTAGAATATAATTAAAAATTCATTGGACTGGGAACAGGAACCCAGGTGCCTCGCATCCTTTGGGACTGGTCTAACCACTGTCTTACAGAGTCATTTTCACTCTCTCTCGCTGGCTCAGTAAATATTAAAGTACTTTATGCAAAGCAAAAGGCTTTCTGTAGAAGAAATTTTTTTCTGGGGAAAAAATGCATTCAAAGAATACGATAGACTGTGATGATTACAGCAGCCTCAGGGGAGGTGGGACTCCTGCCTTTAATCCTTGCTCTGAATCAAGAAAAAGGAGTTCTGAATCTCTCCCTTGTCACATGGGATTGTGCTTATTTTTGGAAACCATATAGAAATTCAAAATTAAAATGAAAAGGTGTACTGAAAAGCCCTCATGCTATCCCTCTGAAGGGGATTCCTGATTCTAAGGGCAGAAAAAATATAATTTAGAAAATTGTAATAGCATTGTTAGGGGTGTAATTTTTTTGTTGGGGGGATGCTGCAATTTGGCATAAAATTTGCATTCTGTTCAGCTTATTTATGCAAAAGGGCTTAGAGTAACATAAACAGCATTTTTTCATATTCTCATTATTTAAAAGGTGATAAATAGATAAATAATCAACCGAAGACATTAATCAAAAACATTTCCATGCCTTATAAGCTTGTGTAATTTTTTTGTCAGGCCCTTTTATTTGGAAGAAGATCTGTGAGTCAAAGTTTTTTGTCTCGATCATAAGACAAAAAAATTGAAAACTGTGAGGGGGGTGGGATTCCCCTGCGAAGTATGATGCAAAAAGCACCATTTTTCAAACAGTTTTAATCTTATCTCTGAATAGGTGTAGTTATGCTTAAATTGTCGGGTTTCAGGAAAACTTTGAGCTCCCAAAGCTGATCTAAAGCCCTCTGAGTGGGTGACAGTCTTTCTGTTGACTTCATCTGTCTGTGGAGGGGACGCTATCAGAGTTAAAACCTACTGACTGAGAATCTGTGTCTGTGTAATCTAGTATATTAAGATGGAGGTTTACAGCAATGAGAGAGATTCCTCAAAGTTATCTCAATATTACAGAAATTTAATTAATTATGCTTTTGAAGTAAGGATATTTTTTATTTATTGTGTGGTTGTTGTTTTTTTCCTGCTACATTACAGACGCAATATATTGATGTTGAGGACGCTGTAGAGGCTAATGAATTCCAATCAATGCAGGCACAATGAGCCAGGCAATATGCACACTCAGAAACCCTCAGCAGTCAAACAGTTCTAGCAAACAAAGCCATTTTATAATATATCGTCACACTCTTTGCATTACGCTGTGGAATAAAAGGGGTAGTCAGTTTAGACGATCGTGAAAAATAAATCTCAAAGAGCAAATATTCTCGCTTACAACAGTTTTCTGACAATAAGGCCATTTCAAAAGGAAAAGGAGTTCACAGGTCATTCTTATTAAGTGCTTGACTGATTTATTTTAACACAACTCTCGCTTCTGCTGGAGCTGGGAGAACTGAGGTATATTTTTCCTCCAGAAAGGCCTGCTAATGCTGTGCCGGGCTGCTGGACAGGGAGAGTGAGCATTGCTATCCTGTTGAATTAGTTGCAGCACACTTCCATCAGTGCAGCCAAACTGCTCCTGGAGGGACAATTTCTCTCTGCCTCTCCCTGACCTTCAGAGTCTGCCAAATGCATCTTTAAGAACAGTTAGATGGTCAATGTACTTGTCCTTGCAAGCTGGATAAAATCTTTGCTCTATTCACTGCCCTTTCCTACAATATTTATTTAAGGAACAACCCTATTCTGCCTCTGGAAGCTGGCATTTTTTTATCTGCCCTAGAGCATTTGTGATGTCTCATAAAGCCAGACTGTACTGAATATTGAAAACATAATTTGGGATACAATTCCTCACCCATATCATAAACTATATCTTTGGAGACTCAGGCTTTGCTTTTAGTTACATCATTACCCTAATTATCTTACTAACATCCTCTGGTATAGGCAGCCCTTTATGGAAGAATAAAATAAAGACTTTCTTCTTTGCCCCTGTGGCAGGCTCATAATTGAATGTTCAGAAACTATTACTCTAATCATAAGCATTTCACCCTTATCTTCCGTTTTCCCCATCTGTTTGCCCATATCCTCTTGTCTCCTGCCATATCCTCAGACTGCAAGCTCTCTGAGGCAGGGTGTCTTGCAAAGATTTGCACATTTTTTGTTCCTAATTGGTGTGTGTGGGTGGTGGAACAGTTGTGACGATAGAGTTGTTTTCCAAATTATCAATAACATAATTACCTTGTATTAAATTGCAATATTTTTGTCAATGCACTTATTTGCTGTATAATCTTGGAGTATTGTGTAGCAGTTCCAAGTCAATTGGGATCAGTAATCCTTTTATTAATTAAGCAGATTGATAAATAACAACTGAAGCAGTTTGCATATAATAAAGGCAAATGTTTCTTCCTTTAGTGATAGACGTTCATGAGCTCAACACACTTTGCAGAAGTCAGATATGAAACACTGAAAAGAGAATTTGATTACGTATTATCACCCCAATTCACACGTCTCATTTCTCACAATAAGTTCAGGCCCTCCACCTATTCATGTCACCCATGCAGCACTTCTACACTCATTGTTTATCACTTCCTGCATTTTTTCCTGCCTTGAAAATGTGACATTTTTACAATATTGCTTAGGAGAAAATTATAGACCAGACTAGCTGGTCACATTTATTTTATTTTCTTTTTTTTAAAGCAAGAAGAAATGTGAATTGAACCCATTTTCACTGAACAGAGCATTGGTTTGAGAACACTGGATGTTGGTTTCAGTAGTAAAGGAGTACAAGCTGAAAATATGATACAGCTGTGCTGATCTCTTTGTGATTATTTTGAAAAGTTGGCTATCTGCCCCATCTGACTGTCTGTGAACATGGCAAATAATTTAACATTCATGCTGCTCCTGTTTGGGCATAATATATCTGAATCATGTGGTCACCACTTTCCAAATTGGTAGAAGATTAGAAAAGAGTTAATGACTAAAGTTTTGGTCATGACTTGTTCCACTGTTCCTTAATAAAAACCATTGTAAAATGAAATATCAAGGCACAAAAGACATTTTGTGCAGTGACTCAAAAGTCATGGCGGACTTCTGTTTTAGTACATCTTAAGGATTTGATTTCTAACTTTGGAAGTTTCCTGGAGAGTTGATCAACTCGGTATTCCTGAATGCCAGGCACAGTCCAAGTATTCATGGATTATTCTTTGACTACATAGGCTTCTACACCACTGAATAATCAGGCATTTGCTGTCACTTCTAGTGAGTCACAAGAGAATATGCTAAGTCGTATTTGATCTGTGCTTCAAAAGTCTATTGAAGATTTGCAATTAGATTTTCTTAAGTTACAAAACACCCACTTATTGTTTGCCTGGATTTTTTTTAGTATAGCTGAAATATGTGAGAAAGGCAGCCTTCACAAAGTTACGTGGTGAAAGGATGATTTTTGTCCTGAACATTGCTGCAGCAAAGATTGTATGGCCTGGGATCTTTTCTAGGTACGGGTTTTCATTACACTTACACCTTTTGTGTTAAGGAAGTTTGAGTGTGAAAATCCCCCTGGGGAGTAGCACTCTTGATCCCAAGTCCACCTGGGCACTGCACTTCTCTGCACGTCATTCGGAGCAAAGCTGATAACCTAATTAGATTACATGCTGGGCGATTCTCAACACAGCAGTGAGCCATATCACTTCAACAATTCTTCCTCCGTGATTCATCATTACCTCTGAGGACGTGTGTGACCCCAACAGCTGACTTGAGAGGAGTTTTTCTGTATCAGCATCGCAAATTGGCCCTGATAGAGAGAATTATGAGTTTCTACTTATCTGAATTTTAGCTTTTGTCTTTTTAATGGCTGAGCCAGCAGAAGGTAAAAGCAGGGTTTTGTGTGGAGACAGACCTAAAATTAGACTTCAAGTAAACTGGGAGATTTCAGGTCAGAAAAAGCACAAAAGGGCAGTGGATACTGATCCGGCTATGGCAGACATGGCCTGTATATCTGTGCTTTGCAAGCAGGTACCTCACATGGAGTAAGAGTTGGGCGATCTTTTTGCTTGCGTTTGAGAACCCCGTTAAACTGTATATAAATCACATTTACGAACAGGGGTAGAAAGAGGATGCCTCTACAAGCCTTAGCATAACATCCAGTTTCTTTCCTTATCTGTCCTAGTAAGCAGTAACCACAGTCTTGGTTCTTGACTGCATGGAGAACAAGGAGGGAGGAAATAGTTGCACCAGCCATCCTAGACCCTGTGGAAGAGCCACCCTACATTTCACACTGAAGCTGACAAGCTCACGAGACAATGTGTAACAGCCGTCTCAAGGGCATCGTGGGAATTCAGGCAAACATTGTCTCATCACTACCCAAAGAACAGCCTGCCTATTTCGTCAAACAAGGACTCTAGCTTGCTCGCTGTTGGTACAGAACACATGCGTACACCTGCCATATATTCGGCATCAAAGGCATTGTAGAGCTTATGTTCCAAACCTGAAACTGATACAAAACATAGCAATCAAAAGCAGGCAGTGCTTCAACTTGATCTAATGCAAGAAACATGAATTTTTTAACAAATATGCTGATTTTATTTTTGTCTTCTAGTGCTATACAAAAACATTCTTTTGATGATAATCTGAGCAAATAACAAGTCTGTCAAAACTTCTATAGTGAGAACACCAGGAGGACAACATTTTTGGCTTGTGAGGTTGTTTGTTTGGTTTTTTTTGTTACTGGTGGCAACTGGAAATGCTCACTTTCCCCTGAGTGATGGGAAAAATTGTCAGCATCGCAGCAGTACCCACTGCCCTACCCCTCCGAAGGAAAACACTCTCCTTATTCATCTGTGAAAACTCATACACCTACAGCCTTGATCTGAGATTTACCAAGTCAGTTCCTTAGCATTAATAGCATTCTTAGGGATTGCATGGGAGGCTTAAAATCCTTGACTTAGATTTTATCCACCTAATACCCAATCTGTTTTACCCACCTAATCTGCCTCTCTCTAAATAGACATTTGCCTGTCATAACTAGGATAAAACAAGCTCCTAGGCAGAAGCACAGTCGTGCAGTAGACGTTAGAAAGATTTGAACATAAATGATAGCTGCCCAAAATTTAAGAGGTCACCTTAACTTCCCGCTGCATCAAAAGCCATGACTGACTGGAAGGTTAATATAAGGAGATAATGATTTACGGCTTATTCATTGAACAATTCTTTGAAGTTGTCTTTACATGGAGATTTTTGATTTATTAATTAGCTCTGTTAACATTTCCCTTCAAAAATATCACATTAGTGTGAAAATAGCAAAGAAAGAATCACAATGAAGCAAAGTTTTCCTGACAGTAAAATTGATGTCCATGAAAAAATTAAATTCCCAGCTGAAACGGTTATGAAAGTACTGTAGTGACAAAAAACATTGTCAGGGCAGGGCATCTTAGAGTACGTACTCAACACAAATGCCATTCAATGACTGCAGTGGAATTTTTTGTCTCCACATAGCAATCAGATGACTAAGGTGTTCTCCAATAGATGAAATGCAGTTGGTTTCATCTTCAATGTATTACTTCATAATCGTTATCATGTATGATACACATACACACACACACACTAAACTGTAACCCGATCAACTACAAACACACTTTTGAAATACTGGTTTTATGATAGAAGAATGGGGATAATTTGTTATTAACGACCTAAGGAAACAAAGATAAAACATCAGCAGCTATATTTCACAGCTGCATAAAAGCTTCAGCTAGGTGACCTGCAGACTCTACTACCTGAATAGCTGCTTTTGCTATAATACAGCTGATCCTCTTCTGATGATGATAGTAGCATACTAGCATATTTTAGACTCTTGGACTAAAAAAACAATTTTTTAGAAGATAAGACATAGCCTAATATGAGAGACTGAATGACAGTCTTATAAGTAATATATGAATCAACTGTAACCATTTTAGGGTAGATGTGTCTTTGTAAAGTCAGTGGCTTGAAGGTTCATTCTCAGGAATATCAGAGGCAAGAGTCCACCCAATCTACACTACCTGCGAGAAGCATACCCGTCAGTGGGCATCAAAGAAGTGGAAGCTGATTCATCCTACAGAAAGCATCTTATCCTGGTTAATGCTACAGGAAGACAACTGGGAAAACAAATTATAGAAGGAATTGGAAAGACAAGTTAGGGTAGCATTTTACAAAGCATCTGCAGCACTAAATATTTCAAATGTTGACAAAGATGTAGGAAAAGTATTTAGATAAATCTTTTTAAAATAAGTATTAAATGGTTCCTCTGGATGGCACTTAAATATTTTTATTTTCATGTTGCTCAGGCTCCTCTACCACTGCTGTTTTACCCATGAAATTGAGTATGTTCATCTATTTGTTGTGCTTTTCTTAAAACTCACTCTCAGATGGGCTGGAGAAGAGAAGTAAAGATATTGCCCTAGCTCTCATAACTTTTTTACTGCTGTATTTCTCTAAAATTGCTCAGAGTCCAGAAATCTGAGTAAGCTGTTCATCAGTTAGATCCTAAGTTTTCTCACTAAGCAATACTATTTGTGAGATACCACATAGCTTCAGTATTATTTCAACAGACGTGAAAAGGCTTATTAAAAATATAGAATCCCATGTCTTTTTTTCACAGCCAAGCATTAAAAAAAATAAGAATTATCATTAGCATAATGCAGAATTTCAAACATTTATAACCACTTTTTTACTTATATTTTATTCATTAGTTGTAAATGCTCTAAAGTGACCAACAGCTTTTGACACGCTGTCCCAGAAATCTTCATGCCTTCCCACTGGGACCATCAGTCCCATTTATTTTGGTTATGCCATGTCCACAGATTTCACTGTATCAATTTACTGCAACTCTTTCCCAAGTGACACTTCCTTGAGGGAAGTGACCTTTTCAAATGTCTGTCCAAGCTTTGTAAAGATATTACCCTTTCTTCAATATGTCAGTTTGGAGCGACAGTTTCATCCAAAGTATGCCAACGGTGACCATCTATTCTCAAAACATATTCTCACTTCATTTTCATAAAACAGTGACTTCTCTTGGTGGCACTAGGTCAAATGAAGGGGTTTTTTTTCCTAACTGTCTCTTTACTTCTAGCGTTGGGTCTGATGTCCTGTTAGTGTTTTCTGTTCTCTGTGGAACAAATAGCACCTCGTGTCAGATTCCTGAGTAGCACTCCACAAGTCAGTCATGCTTAGCATCATTAAGAGCCTGACTCCACAGGTTTTTTACTGGGGTCTTTTTTTTTGTTTTCATTTCAGTATGATTTTCTTGCTTACCTATAACATTAAGGATAATACTAAGTAATGGTTGCATTCTAAACCTGTACTAAAACTGCTTAAAATAACACTAGCTAATATGTTGCAGAGTCTACTATGTAATAGGCTTCTATTAGAGGTAGAGCTGGCAAAAAAAGATTTAGTGCATATGGCTACATGTTTAGCTGCAGTATTTTCTGCTAAAGTCATCTCTAGGGAGCTGGCATTATATTCTAACACGAGTATATTTGTCCTTGCCAATTTAAACAAGATCATCTATGTCTGCTTTACTTCAGTGTGCTGATTTTCCTTTATCATTAGCATGAGTTTATCACACTTTCACTTAGTTTTGGCTCATGTGGTAATCCTTGCCAATGTTCCTTATTTCACTGTTCACTTTGGGTTGTTATAAAATATTTTTGCCCTTCCTCTAACGTGCTCTTAAACCATAAAATTACTTTTATATATGCTTTTGAATATATATTCCTGTAACACCTTAGCAATTGCCAGGTTGTTTCCTTTAAAAGAAAACCCCATATAGGACTGAATAGACTCTCTTGAAAAGCTTGTGCAAAATTCTGATCCTACCATCCCATGCTGGTAACATTGATGATTTTCCACAGTGTTATCTCAGAAGTAGCTCTGGCAATCGCAGTCCACATCTAACCTGAGACCTGATCAGTTTGTTCATGTGTTGACACCTCCATGTCTAGTGATGGACCTTGTTCCACTGTGTGTTTGCCCAGACAGTGTTACTGTAGTGATTAAATCTTTCCCACTTTTTTATACAGTTTGAAAGTGTAGTTTTGTATCTGAAAAAGTAATCATTTCCAGGTTCTCAAACCCTGCAACGGTTTGCCAGATCCCATTCTAATAGCAGTAAACAACATCTGACCAATTTCTTTGTAAAAGGGCATAAAAAGAGTTAGAAAGAAGGATGTGGAGCTGCTTATTTCCATTGCTCAAGGTCAATGCCTCCTTTTGAGCAGAATGAAACTTAGTTTTGGTTAGTGGTTAGAGTGGTTAGCTTGATACATGAACCAGTGCCGATCATTTTCAATCATACTACTGTAAGTAGACTCTGCCAGAGCCTTTCTTAGAACTTTTGTAGAAAAAAATAGATTTCTGTCTTCTGGCATAGTAGCTAAGTATTACTGGGTCTTTTAATAAACCTATGAGTTTCAGAATCTGTTTAAGATTCTCTATGATAGCCATTAGATTTTTTTGCACTGTTCAACTTACACAGCAAGATTTATCACAAATGTCTCTATGATTTAACATTGAGAGGAACTTGGGAAACTTTTTGTTGCATCAGGCATTTTACTGATGACTTTAGCTTTATTATAATCTGCACATAAACCTAGCTGTATTACAGTCTCCACCAGATATGTTATGTCTATTATTCAGAACCTGCATTACAGTTATTCAGATTTGGGCTACAATCTCTGCTTCTTTTCAAAATTCCAAGAGCTCAGAGCTGTTGGTCATGGCTGTCTAAGGTTTTATTTTATTATTCTAAAGCAAAATATTACTCGGGCAGGACTCAGTATTGTCTACAGTGTAGATGTACAACTTGTGTTATATAAACCAGCTACATACAGCCTAAAGAAATATATCATTCAGTCCCTGGCCCCTTTGTATGTTTTTTCTTTTCCTGGATAATCCAGAAAAAGTCTGTGAGCCAGAAGGGTTTCCCAGGTGATGCACTGGTCCAGGTCTCTACCTTCCTCAAAAGTCTCTTAGGTCATTCTCTCTGTCATGACATTTGTGTATAATGAATGCAATTATTATTTTAGAAGTGTTCTGTAAATCCATTTGTCTCAGGAAGGCCAGATTTAATGAGGGCGCAGCATGTTTTAGTTCTGTACTTGCACAGTAAATCCGATATGCCTAGAACAAGTGTACAGTATATCTGGAGAATGAGTGTCGCGCACTGAGACCACTCATTGCCCATCTTTTAGCTGATGGTGCTACATCAGCTCAGTGCTGGCAGAGATGTATATTCAGATGTACCCAAGAAGACAGGAGGGGAAATATAGGCAGACAGTGCCACGAATGCCACCTGCTTGAAAAGTGTACTTTGCTTGGCATTCTTCTTACAAGGGTGCTAGGGGACTCACTCTTTTTTCACTGCAAATTTGATTTTTACTACCCTGAGACAAAGTTGGGAGCAAAAATTTAGCCAAGACTTAGGTAACCAAAATATATGAACTCAGATATCGCCAATGATTGTTCTGCAAAGTTAAAAATGCTGGGTTTTTTCTATGTTTGTGTTGAAAAATCATCCCTCAACTTTAAAAGTTTTGTGCTTTTCCTCAGATATGTGTGTTCAAATGTGCTGTGAGTCTCACTGTGCAAGGCGGGAACATTTCATGTGAAGCCAACTTAAGAACTCCTCCTTCATAAGTTTACCTACTTATTCAGCTACTTTCTTGAACTGTCACTGTACTGGCTCATAGTTATTCCAGATTTCTTTGGCTCCACTACTGCATGAGGTTCTTTTATGCTTACCAGATTTTTGGGTATACGTAATTGCAATACACAGAGTGTTCATGGAATCTTCAGAAACTCCATGGTGGCTGGGAGGAGGCATCCACCTCTACTCTTAACAATTAGATGTGATCAGATGGGGTGATTTTGTGTATTAATAGCACTATTTATCACCACTTTGATAATTTTTCTGATATTTTCAGTCTTCTTTTCAGGTATCTCAGTTCCTTATTAAGGCTACTGCTCCTGCATATGGCAGGTACAATATTTCTCCTGAGCGTAAATAAGACCAACCTTCTAATTCTGCTGTTTTTTATGTCCATATCTCAGAGCCATCTCCACAATCAAATGCACAGAGTATCCATTTGTTTTTCAAAGTAAAAATGTAAGACATCTTTTACTAAAGGAAACAGGTTCCCATGATATACATTATTAATGTCTATTATTCCTTACATTAAGGTGATACATAGAAATGCCACCTGACAGTAGCATTCCATCTTGCCACATCCCCATAGAATCAGCAAATGGTTCACACAGCTTTTAGTCTGCATCTAAAAAGATGTCACAGAGACAATACATCATATGCATTTTAAACACAGATAACTAAAGGCTGAAATTCATCCAAGACTCTGCAACATTTCTCTAAGAAAAATAGTGATTAAATTTCTATCATTAATGAAAGAACTTTGTTGTGAAATTCAACTCAGATTCCAAAGGATGTAGGTAGAACACAGAGATATTTCTTCATTGTTGAATTTTTTAACTATCATCTTCCCTCCCAGCCCTGGAGGCAGTTCACCTGTGGTCAATAAAAACACAGAGCAGAAATACAGAATGCTAGAAACATAGTAGAAACAAAACCCAGATATTATTTTGTTTTCCCCTGAAGTGATGAGACTCCTTATATTGCAGAGACATTGGAGAAATACCTTTATTTTTGAAAATTAGGTTAAATGGAGTGTTTGTGAAATGTTCTTCATCAAAAAAAAAAAAAAGTGGTGAATCTAAGATAGTTTTTGAAGGGGAGCTTATTATGCACTGGAGAATTACATCCTTTTAGATACATAGAAAGAAGCAGCATAGATATAGCAGTGTATACTGCAAATCTCATCCCATACACTAAGCTGTGTTGTGGGTGCATCATCCTCTGGTAATACAGCGTAAGACAGTCTCTGTGCTTGTGCAGTTTTTGTTTCTCCTTTGACAATCAGTGTTATGACAGAATTTTTTGTAGTGTGAACAGTTGTCCCAGAAAAAGCACTAGAAAATCCTTTAAATGGTAAACGCCATCTGCCTGGTCCAGATCCCTTAGCTGACCGACGAATCTGTAACCCATATTATTGGCTGTTCTGAGTTGAAGTTTGTGTTACTTATTTATCAGCATTATAACATTAACCTGTCCTGTTCCAGACACTGCTGATATTCAGGCTTACATGTGCATAACAAAGAGTTTCTTCTGATTGAGAGGTGTCCTAACAAATTGCTGAAATGAAATTACAGCATTTCCACTAACTCCCAACTGCCGTGAAGGAGGCAGAACCCTGCTGTTCTCTCTAACACGATTTTCTTCATTTCTGAAAACAGCTTTTATCTGATACTAGCTGTGGTAGTAAAAATTCAAAATCAGAAGTGGATCATAGCCAGCTCTTCCACTTGTCCACAAGTATGCCATTAACCACAACTCTTACAGTTATTTATCTCATGCAGGCAAATGAGTTCAGAGCCCTCCATTTACTGTCATATTGTTGTAGATATCTTCTATCAGGTCTTTGCTAGCTAAAGTTGGGCACTTGACAGGGAGAGAAGTGGAGTTTGCAGTCCAATATGGCCCATGAATATAGGTTGTTTGTAAAATAATATGTGGCAGCTAATAAAAACATATGCCCGCTTTCTTTTTTTTCTCTCACTGTTTCTTTAAGTATGTATGAAGTACAATATTATCATCAGCCTTCTCCTTTACAGGTATGTATCCTGGCATGCTTTCCTCTGTTGTCTTGAGACCTCTCAGAGACACAGAATGGTCTAATATACGTAATACACTGGACTGAATTTATAGCATTTCATGGGAAATTATCTTCATCTCTGCACCTCTGTTTCTCTCATTATTTGACTAGTTCAGATTCTTTCCTCTTAGAGGAGGTACAAGATATAGTACAAATATCAGCTCGAACATTAATGCCATTACTAATCATAACATTCTCCAGGAACAACTTCATTTTCTTTCCCCACCACGTAAACAGTCTCTGAACTTGGAGAACTTCACTAGGATTTGGGGATTTTTATCAATTCCTTTCTCCATTCTTTTCCCTCCTGCCTCTGCTGAAAATTCCAACTAGAATTCTCAATGCTAGGTGAATTGTTTCTGTGATCACAGAATCACAGAATCACAGAATAGTAGGGGTTGGAAGGGACCTCTGTGGGTCATCTAGTCCAACCCCCCTGCCGAAGCAGGGTCACCTACAGTAGGCTGCACAGGATCTTGTCCAGGC
>Ga0065711_1034171_pt1 | contig 24204 bp, 8 predicted proteins | sample Hoacrofraction12_FD_59098 | JGI IMG/M metagenome (GOLD analysis project Ga0065711, IMG submission 59098) | Hoatzin crop microbial communities from Cojedes, Venezuela - Epithelial fraction 12 v2 (version 2) | ecosystem: Host-associated > Birds > Digestive system > Esophagus > Crop | place... | reverse complement strand
CCTGCCTGGACAAGGTCCTGTGCAGCTTGCTGTAGGTGACTCTGCTTCGGCAGGAGGGTTGGACTAGATGACCCACAGAGGTCCCTTCCAACCCCTACTATTCTGTGATTCTGTGATTCTATGTGGAAAACTGGAGGGGATGTTTTCCCCCTGTCTTTCACACCTCCTCTCTTCTTCCAGCTAGAAGCCTTTGAGATTTTCAAGTATCTGTGGGATGCTCAAGCCAGCATGCTCCTATTGTTCTGTCTCCTGAATGTGTTTCAGGTCTTGTTTAGAGTTAAACAAGCAGTTAAAACATTGCCCAGAGATCTGACGCAGGGCTGGACAGCTATGAGTGGCTGGGTGTGTGGGATAGCTTGGGCAAGTTCCTAGGGCAGTGGGCAGCCCCGGTGTTTCTGAACCTCACCCATGAACAAGTGCAGAATCCTGACAAACTAGTAAAATATCTGCAAAAAGTGTGCTGCCACCCTGGGAGCTGCAGGGAGACTCAAATCACCACCACGTGCTGGGGTCTGGCCCACGGCTACCGAGCCGCCTTGTTCAATGCTATTCAGTGCTCTAAAGGGGAAGGGGCGAAAACCAAGCAACAGACGTCGTGTCTACCCAACCCCCCCTCCCTCCAACCGGCTCTGCAGCCGCTCTAGTCCCTGTGTCTGTCCCAGCCTCCCTGGCTGGCACGGCAGCTGCTCAGACCCCAGCGGCCAGTACTGCGATCAAACCTGAAACGAACCCATGTTGACAGCAGTCACCCCTATACAGAAAAAGGAATACACAAAGAAATCATCTCACCCTGTAAGTGGTGATGATGAGCCAGGGCCATCACAGGAGCAGGAGAAGGAGGCAGAGCCAGAGATCATCACCCAGACCTGGTCCCTGAGCGAGCTGCGAGACATGTGGAAAGATTTCAGCCGCCACCCAGGCGAGCACATTGTCACCTGGCTGCTGCGATGCTGGGATAACAGGGCCAGCAGCTTGGAATTAGAGGGCAGGGAAGCCAAGCAGCTGGGATCCCTGGCCAGGGATGGGGGTATAGACAAAGCCTTTGGGAAAAAGGCACAAGCCCTCAGCCTCTGGAGGAGACTTCTGTCAGGTGTGAGGGAGAGGTACCCCTTCAGTGAGGATGTTGTGTGTTATCCAGGCAAGTGGACCAATATGGAGAGGAATTAGAGGCGGTGAGGGTTTCTCCGTGCATTCTGTTGTTTTGTTTTGTATATTCTTCTTACCAGTATTATTGTTGCTACTGTTCATTTCCTTTGCTATTCTGTTAAACTGCACTTATCCAGACCTGCGAGTTTTTGCCTTTTTCTTTCCATTCTCCTCCCCACCCTAGTGGGGGGAGGGGTGAGAGAGCAACCACGTGGTCCTTTGTTGCCTGACGGGGCCAAAGCTTGACATGTAGAAAGGAGTTTAACAAAGTTTCAGAGCATTTACCTATTTTTAGAATTCAGGACAAAATTCATTCATGATGAATTGGTTTACATCATAAATATATATTTCTTTTGTAGGTAGAATAGTTAGAGTAAAATATTTTTTACTAACAATCTATGTTGGAAGTGATTGATGTGTTTATGATGTTACATTAATCCACTAATTTCTGCTGAAAAATCAATTTTAAAAAAAAATCTTTTAAATATTATTTCAATTTTTGTTCTGAAAAAGAATATTTGATTATATGTAACAATCATGTAATCCAAAATAAGTTATTTTGTCTGAAATGCTGGTTTTCACTAAAATTAATTTGGATCCTTTTCTAGAACTCCAGAACTAGAGAATAGAAAAATATATTGAGTTATCATCAAAGGTGTAATGGTGATTATACATGTACATTGCGAACGTAAGGAATTTGAGAAATGTTACTCATGTTTCAGGCTATCCAAGAACAATGTAATCCATTGACACACCGTAGTATAAGTGACAAAATCTTATGTTGGTTTACGGCGATGGATTCTTTTCCCCATTTTGTTAGTTTTATTGTTGATGGTTTATTCGCAGAGTAGGTTGTTTGGATTTTAGTGCTGTTTTTACAGTTTCCATTATTTTCTTGAATACCACATGTATATATTCTTCCAAGTCTTTTAGAATACCCTAAAGATTCAGTGGCCTTAGCAATTTAGTCTAATATGATTGAATTCTTTTTATAAGACACTGAAATAGATGTGAGATGGATTTGCATTACTTAAAGGCTTAAGTTTATCAAATGATGATTTGAGAAACTGAGGTAAATTTCTTTTTAAAGTAATTGAAAAATGTTTCTGTCGGCTAGCATATAAGGTTTTATTATGGAAAACAGACCTTGTAATTCGAAAGAATAGAGCTGGACAGCGGTGTAGATAGGGACATGGTAATGAAAAATTGATTGAAACTGAAGGAATGCAAAATACTGTGCCTAAAAAACAGTTATTCACTGAACAAAGATTTACCATAAGGAGTTGTTTCATTCCAGTTTTCTGCAAAACAAAGTACCTAACATTCGACAGTGAATCTATGATTTAGTAATAGCTCTAATCCCTCACTATGTAACTCTGCAGACTGGAGTGTATGTTAAGGTACTGCTTGGTTTGTTTTGTACAGATCTCCATTAAAAATTCCACTGTTGGAAACTGAACATTGGCATGGGGTTTATTCACTGGACAGTGAGGTTTATCCAGTTGCGTCCTTTTTATGTTCTTATATCAGGAGAAAACACATCAAGGTCTGATGGAAGGAAAGAGTATCAATTATTACAGAGAGATCACAGAACCAACAGAAGAGGAAGTGTGAGTAAAACAAAAGTCTAAAAGGAGGGAAGAACTAGGTGATTCTAGGACAAGGAAAAGTAAACATTAGCTATTTTAAGTAACAGAATTTTGTGTACAATGAATGTGATTGATTTTCATATTTTTTCTATTTTTCTAAACTGTAGAACATATACAGGAATTTTCTAGGACGTATGTTTCAAGAAATGTAATATATAAAGTTTTTTATGAATTGTAAATATCTATATACTATTATTTCTCTGACCTGTTCATCAATAGAAATTATGGTAAATATTATTCTTTATTTTGCACTGGCTTTTTGTAATGGTCATCTCAAATTCAGAAAAGGTAAGGATGTTGCCATGTGTTTTGGTTTGGCCTGTATAAGTACCAGGTGCCCACCAAAACCACTCTGTCACTCCCCCTCCTCCACTGGACAGGGGAGAGGAAATATGATGAAAGGCTCGAGGGTTGAGATAAGGACAAGGAGAGATCACTCACCAACTACCGTCATGGACAAAACAGACTGAAATTGGGGAGAAAAGGGAGTTTAATTTATCGCCAATCAAATCAGAGTAGGATAATGAGAAATAAAACTAGATCTTAAAACACCTTTGCCCCACCCCTCCCTTACTCCTCCCAGGCTCAACTTCACTCCCGTTTCTCAACCTCCTATCCACCCCGAGTGGCATGGGGGGATAGGGAATGGGGGTTACGGTCAGTTCATCACACGTCGTCTCTGCTGCTCCTTCCTTCTCAGGGTGAGGACTCTTCACACTCTGCTCTTGCTCCAGCGTGAGGTCCCTCTCACAGGAGACAGTTCTCCACAAAATTCTCCAACGTGAGTCCTTCCCATGGGCTGCAGCTCTTCATAAACTGCCCCAGCGTGGGTCCTTTCCATGGGGTGCAGTCCTTCAGGAACAGGCTGCTCCAGCATGGGTCCCCCATGATGTCACAAGCCCTGCCAGCAAACCTGTTCCAGCGTGGGCTCCTCTCTCCATGGGTCCACAGGTCCTGCCAGGAGCCTGCTTCAGAGCCGGCTCCCCATGAGGTCACAGCCTCCTTCAGGCATCCACCTGCTCCAGCATGGGGTACCTTCTACAGGCTACAGGTGGATAATTGCTCCACTGTGGACCTCCAAGGACTGCAGGGGTCAACCTGCCTCACCATGGTCTTTCATCATGACCTGCAAGGACAGACTCTCTGCTCCAGTGTCTTGAGCACCCCCTACCCCTCCTTCTTCACTGACCTTGGTGTCTGCAGAGTTAATGTCTCTCACATAGTCTCACTCCTCTCTCTCCAATGCCATTTCACCGCAGGTTTTTTTTTTCCCCTTCTTAAATATGTTATCACAGAGGCGGTACCACCATTGTTGATTGGCTTGGCCTTGGCCAGTGGCGGGTCCATCTTAGAGCCAGCTGGTACTGGCTGTATCAGATATGTGGGAAGCTTCTCCCAGCTTCTCCCAGAAGCCACCCCTATAGTGTCCCCCCCGCAAAAGCCTTGCCACTCAAACCCGTAACAACAGTAATACAAGTTACATGAAATATCTATTGAAGCTGAGGTTGTTCAGAGACTTCTCTGAAAATTTCTCAAAATGTTAGTTAGTGATAGAAACTTTGAAGGTAAACGATTTGATTTAGGTCATGTTTGAAAATTCATTTTAAAATTCTATATCTTAATTACTTATGTGTCTGAATAGTCTATGTGAAAGCAAAAAAGAAAAAGGCTTTGGGGAGGAAAGGCATAGCACTTATGGTACTTCATACTTTACTCAGATTTGAGTGGGCAAGAATTGCTTTACCTGCTTTTTTTATTAGTATTTCTTTCTGGCCAGTTTGTAAAAAGACAGGTAAGTGCACCTTTGGCACACCAAATCCACTTCTCAAGTAAATTTGCACCAGTGACCTGGGTGACATTTCCAAAAAGCAGTTCTTGTAGTCTCAGATACCTGTTGCACAATTTGCTATTCCATGCAAACAATTTGTACCCTACCAAAAGCCACAGAAAAACTTTAATCTCTGAACTCAAACACAAAGTAGCCAGAAGGTATAGTTATACATGTATTTTTTTTCACCTGCAGACAGAATGCTTTTTTTGGTCTAGATATAACAAGTTTAAAAATCTTTCTGCTGCTCTGTCTACACTTAATATTGTACTAGATTATATTTCAGTAGACAATTTCAACTGTAGAGCAGCATTCTAAAGACTATACAGACCTGCAGACATTGATTACTGATAAAGTATGGGCTATGCAGCTGACAAAACTTAATTTCATACTTCATTATACATGGAACTTTTTGCTTATTTTATTCATTTTCCCACAATAGAAAATACTTATCAGTTAAAGGTATCTTGTGAAGATTATTCTGTGCTCTGTCCCCATTACTTTTAAGGATGTCTGCTGTAGATACTTAATAATTGTTTCAGCCCAAAAAATGTCATGGAAAGAGATCAAACATGAAAAGAAATAATAATTCATCTTTACTTCAAAATCAAAATAAAACCAATAGTGAAAATAAATACTAGGAACACTCTATTTGTATAAATATTCTCTGAAAACTAATGGCATTATCACAAGTAAATGTTGTTGGTTCTTGGCTTACACTCTTATTTTAATAATGTCCTAGAACTTCTGGTTTAAACAATTAGTATTACTGTCAATGTAATTTTTCTGAGTTACCTGTTGTTTCATTTTGCATTCATTCTTTATTAATTCACTGAATCAGTTGGCCACTTTTTTGAGGGAGGGGGAGGAAGCCTGGATCTTTTTTGTTACAGAAAGCCTAGGTGATTATAAGATATATTAAGTAGCCAGAGGTCAATACCCTGTATTATGAGGAGAAGCAGGATATAAATATTTGGACATTTTCTGCTGTCAGCAGTTTTCTTCCATATTGATTTCTATAAAAGAAACAAAATACTAAGAAAGGATTTTACCTCAGTCGCTTCTACTTACTATGTTAAACATACATGGTGGATTGACCCCAGCTGGCAGTTAAACCTCTACTCAGTCTCTCACTTGCTCTGACACAGAGGGAGGGGAGGAGAGAAATGAAAGGATAAAAGTGAGAAAAGCTCATGGGTTTAGATGAAGACAGTTAATAAATAAAGGAAAAAAAAGGTGGGGCACGGGGAGGGAAGGGCAACAGCAACAGAGAGTGATGCAAAGGTAATCACTTTCACCAGTAGACTGATGCCCAGCCAGTCTGCAAGAAATGGCTAGTTTGGCAAAACTGTCTGAGGTTATATGATATGAAACCTCTCCTTGGTCAATTCAAGTCAGCTGTCCCAAACTTGTATCAGTTTCCAGCCTACATTCTATGGGGCAACATGAGGTACAGAGAAGGTCATCCAGCGCTATCCAGCAACAGCTAAGACATTGGTGTGTTACTGGCTCTGCTTTGGTCACAAATCCAAACCAGAGCACCATACAGGCTGCTATGAAGAAAATTAACTACATCCCAGCAAAAGTCAGTACTCTAAGGACATCATCACGTGAGGATAGTGAAAGTCATGAAGGATGAACATCTGAACAATTGTGTGTGTGTGAGTATATCTGCATACATGTGTGCGATTAAATTTGGTTGTTCTTCTTCATCCTTAATTTGCATTTAGTAAATGTAAACATTTTTGTTTGACAGGAAGCCTGTAGTTAGAATAGGATGGAAACAGCTGAAAATAGCATCTAATAGGACATACAATATTTTACAAGAAAAAAAATTTAGATTTGATTTTTTTAGATAGTTGTTAACTATTAATAAACTTTGCACAAGAACAGATACTACTGTCTCTGAAGTAATGTAACAGGTAGAAAATTTAATTCTTTTAGGAAGTCTGGATATGGGTGCTGGTAAAATTAAACTAGTTCCTTCTTAGGCATATAAGATCACAATGAACTAAACAGAGACACATTCTTAAGCAAATATGTTCCTATGAGATCCAAAGACTCCATTAGCTAGGGTGGGGACAGGAAAAACGCATGAATTTCAAGCCATGAATATATGGTATCATGATGTAAGCTCACACTTCTAGACTGCAGCTAGTGCTATGGAAGGAACAGACTTAAAAGGGAAGACTCTAAGAGGAAGTTTTAGGGGGGGTGGATAATTTGCTGAGGAACTAGTGCAGAGCTCTAGCTAGAAGGCTGAGAGTAGCAATGACTATGTAAACAGCTGAGTGCTTGAAAAAGCAAAAAACGGAAGGGGTAGGAAAATATGCCTGCAGTGAGAGACTCCATGAGCTCAATCTGTTTAATTTATTGAACAGAAAGTTAAAAGGTGACTCAGTCACCAACCTAAAAACCAATATGGAAGACACAGGAGTCACAACATATATATATATATAAAATGATGTAGATTACAAATAATTTATTTGCTGGTTATTGTATCTAGGCGAATTTGGAAACATCATCTACTTGTGTGGGGGTTTTTAGCTTTGTTATAATTTTTTTTTTTAAAGAAGATAAAGAAGTTCATCCTATAAAAACTAGATGATATTGTGAAAGAGATAGTATCACTGAAACATCAATTAATTAGCAGAAGTCTCTCTTTTTGTACAGAATGTTAAACACTGGACCATTTCTAATGGGCTTTATAATTATATAGTTTAACATAATGTGACAGTAAGGGTTGTCCAATGTCAAAAGTCATTAGTTATCAGTCTGATAAAAAAACAACCTACTGAAATGGTGGTGTTGTAGGTAAGGAATCAGTTATTCCAATCTTCTTTCAGGATAAACAACAGAAGCAGATGAACTCCTTTACTGGAGTGAAATGGTCAAAACAACAACAGCCGATGTGTGAAACACTAGCAAGTACAAGACAGGTCAGAAGTTAAGCTGTCTGCATCAAGGAGTTGAAAGCATTTTAGATTGGACACAAATGTAGAGAACTGTGTATTAACCTCATGGAACTGATAGCATATGAGAGCCTAAGCATGCAGAAATGAACAAAGATAAACAAGGTGAGAACAAAAAACACATTAACAGCTGAGCAGAAGGAGAGAGAAGTTTCTTTACAAAAAAAAATGGTGGCTGGCAGAAGACCTGCAACAGTGAACAAATTCTTGCTACTCTTTTTTTATTCTGCTTTGAGGGAAAGAATAAAAAACAAGGATTGCCTGAAACATCAGTTTTTCCTCCTTGTATGTCGTCCCAAAAGTGGGACTGTTTACATGGTGTGTGACACGCCAATATACACACAGAGCAGAGGTGTTTTCTTTATTGCATATTTGCGCAGATACGGGTGCTAGGTGATAATTCCACAAAGCCAGTACCCCGCTTAGCAGAGTCATAACGACTATATACTCTTACAAAAACAGAGAATTTGCCTGTTACATTCTGATTTTTTCATCGCATTCCACACTTATCTTAGAAGTATACTCCTTCTTTACTTAACTACACAAGCTGTGGGAGGTGCAGTCTTGTTGGTTCTGCAATGAGTCGTTCGTCGCGATCTCCCCCTGCTGCTTTTAACTTTTTCCTAGTTACCCTAGGTTTTTGTTAACTTCGTGCTTCTTCAGCAGTCGTCCATCTATCGACACTTTCTCGACTGGATGTTCCCCTTTCATCAGTCTGTCAAGTCCTCTTCAAGGGTATGATTGCTGGGAAGTCATGCATTGTTTGTACAGAGTAGTCAGGCCTAAATTAAACAATGTCACTGCGACCTAAGCCTTTCTGCCCTGCACCATTACGACCTAAGCATCACCGTGCTCTGAATATTTCTGTCCGATATCACAGACATATCATACATTCCAAATAATGGCTAACTGCTTCAGATACATGGCTACATCCCAAATAATGGCTAACTACTTCAGCTACATGGCTGTTTTTTAACAATATTCTCTTAAGAATTGTCTTTTCTTAAGGATTCTCTTTCCTTATATGCATTTAAAGTTATATTTTAATATGAGGTATTACAGTGCTTCAGAGGTAATAACTATTCTAAATAATTCTTTGTGAAAGCGAAAATAAATAAAAACCCAAGCTATACACTGGAATAGCTGCTGGTTTGTAGATTACTGTGTAGAGCAGTGTTTAAGTAGTAAGAATTTGAAAAGGATAAATAATTTTTAATCTGGTGAAATTTTGACATTCATGAAGTACAAGACTCTATATTGTTAATGGAAAGAAAATATTAATGCTGAGTTGGCTGCTGCTACATTTTTATCTTAATGTAATTAACAATTAAAGAGAGACAACAAATAAATTTTAGAGTGTCTAGCTGGGTTTCATGAATAATACAGAAAGTTATGCAGAAAGTCTAGACATCTCTTAGGCTCATATATCTAACTTCATTTAGGGTTAAAAATGTAGTCAAATCTAATGGAGCTCAATATTATGGGAAATCTTGCACCCAACGTAAAACATTGGCAGTTGCTGTTCTACCCTTTCAAATGTCTGAACCACAAAAACGGAGCTGAATACTTATTAACTTTGTAAGAGGGAATCCTAGAATTTAATGCAAGAATTATCTTATATGTAAAAACCCTTCCATGGAGACAAGTTAGTATGCCCAAAGATTTTCTACAGTTTTCTGAAAAGATCTGTTTCAGTTGTTACATTTCGTTTAGGCTGTATCATTTGTATTATCTACGCCTAATATGTGAGAGAAGATGGGATATTTTTTCACCCTTGGTGATGCTCACTTTGCTTAATTTCCCAAAGATTGGATGGAACTGTAGGATCATGCAAATCTGTGCTGGTGAAAAATTTTTCTGAGATAGAATAATATACCATTGAATTATCATAGCAGATTCACACCTTCAGACATGTATAAAGAAAACAGACTCATTAACCAATTTCTGAGGTTTGCATTTCTCTAGGTAAGAATAAGAGATATGAATGACAATCCTTGTACTCAGTTCGAACCAAAAGAAAAACGTATTTAATATATTTTGTTATATAGATATTAGGTGAAAAAAAAAGTGATATTTTAAGAAGATTGTCAGACAAGAGCATCGATACATCTACTCTTTGTAGGACAGGGCAAATAAATAATCTGTAATTTATTTCCTCTACTACGTATTCAGTTAATAGCACGAAATATTTCGGTGTTTTTTGGTCACTCTTGTAGGGGTGTTCCTGCATGTTAGAAATATCAGAAGTTTTTTCAAATACATTAGAAATAACTGGTGTTCAGCATAATGCACAGTGTGGTTTCTGAATGTGGTAAAAGTCAAGTCTTTCTCTCACTGCAGTGGTCCTCTTGGAGATGTATCAAAACAAGTTACTATCCTAGGAGACTTCTTCATTAGGAATGAGGCGCGTAATCTTTTTCTTTTTAAATGTCTCAGCTCATTAGTATTAAGTTAATGTAATTTTTATAGCTTCCTGTTTAAATTGCATAGTATGCTTCTTTTTTTTTTTTTTTTTCTTTTTTTTCACCTCCTTCATAACTTCAGGCACTCAGAGAAAATTGTCAGGTAAGCATAAATCGCTGTGGCCTTGATTAGGCACAGCTTAATGAGTCTGACAAAACAAAGTGGTTGGGATCAGATGAAATATATTGTACCTAACACCAGTCTTTCTGCCATATAAACTTCAGAAATGCAAATTTTCCATCTATAGTTTACTGTTATCAGGTTACGGAGTTTAGGTATTATACTGTACTTTTTGAGTCTTTCTTAACGTGTCAATGTCAGTCTTTGAGGTGAGAGGTGTGGGTTGTTTTTCTTTATGGCCTAAAAGAATAGATATACTTGTAACTGTAGAATAATACTTGTCTTACAAATGGAATCCTGTTTCAGAAAAGACTGTTAGGGGACATGCATGTCAACAGATTTTCAGAAGATGGAAGAACCAAGATAAGCAAGCAGCAAAACAGAAAAAAGATACTTTATGCTTTAATCAGATCTGGTCAAAACATTTCTGTGATGGGGAAAAAAAATGATTCAAGCTTACTGCAGCATGCCATAAAGCCTTCTGGCAAGTCTATCTGACTTTCTTTTTGTTTACCTATCAGCTGTCGTAAAGGCTGCCTACCACCTGCCTAGGAGATGGATAAAGATTTAGAGGACAATGGAAATGTTGATTGGTCAAAATAAAATTTATAAAAGTTTTCATTTAAATTTAATTTTTCTGAATTTATATTACAGCCCAGAATGAATAAAAAAGTTTGAAAACATCAGCTTCCTCCCTTTATGAATATAAAATTTTTATTTCTTTTAATATTTAATTTTAATTAAAGATCGCATTCTCTATATATTCAGTAAAGTCTTTTCTTGCAAAACCTTTGAGTGATCAGTTGAGAGACCTAACCACTCATTCATGACAGAATCTAAAACAATTTGAAGTGAAAAGATGATAGAACTTTGGTCTGCATTACAGAACCCTACAGTTTTTTATTTATAGACAGAAAAGCTACTGATTTATCCTATAGCAAAAATTTGATGGAAAACATTTATGAGTATCTTATCTTAAGAGCAGCTAATATTAAAAGCAATGATACTAAAACCAGTGTTTAGATCATTTTCAGTGTAGCTTTGTAGTGGGAAATATTGAACATTGCCTATTCAGTGTCTGTGGTGGTGATAGTTACAAAGTACCACAATTGTAATTAATTTTTATAACACTTAACAACACTATACCAGGACCTGATGTCAATCCTACTACTGCTGCTGCAACTAATTCATCAGGCTGGCTTGTTTGATTATTTTAAATTTGATTGCAGACGAATGTAAAAGATGTTACATATTTGCAGGAAAAAACCCATAAAAGTGTAGTTCTTTAATCTTTTAGCTGTGAGGTGAACTGTGGAGGATGGTTAGGGCAAGGGATGAAATTTCACTTGTCTTGCTGAAGGAAGAGTTGGAAAGCTGAAGTACTCCTTGCTGTTGAGTTCTACACATGTATGCAATGATCAATTATATAAATTCATGCAAATGTCAAAACATTCTCTCATAATTTTTTTGTGCTTGTGGTGTTCTGCTGTTTCACTTCCATTTCCTTTATAATTTCACTCTCTTGAAGAAATAGAATATGTTCCTGATGTTCAAAGTGGACTTCTTTCACCTCAAAGGTAAAATCAACCACATTATGAATTGACAGCAGATTCTTTTAAGTAGAGAGAAAAGTCCACAGTCTCCTAGATTGCTATGTAAAAAAAAAGTGTGATTTGCCACTCCCACAACAAGATCCTAGCTCTTCCATAATCCAACTTCAAATCATAACAAACACCAAACTTCACCATGACCATGTGGTCAGAAAAATGTATTGGTCTATTCAAGGAAGCAACTTAACCCGAAGAACAACGTTACCCTTGTCCAAGTAGTAACCTTAATGTTTCAAAACAAAGAAAATGTATGTATTTTGCTTATTAAAAACCAACATATGTGATTAGTAATTTTTTTTCACTTCCACTTGTGTTGTATTGTATATTTATACAGAATCTTTACTTGACTGAAAAATCTGAAATTATGTTTTTTCTGCAGTGTCATCTTCCATAAACCATGCTCTGAGTCCAGAGTTCTATTAGGTTTTTAATGGGACAAAGATATCTTTTCCACGTCTTTACTTGACTCATTTTGCTGGTTTTAATGCTTACTTGTATTTTAGTTTTAACCTGGTGAAGTAAAAATTAAGTACTAAAATGTTACTAGCATGGTTTGGGCTCTAGGGTCAAACATTCAGCAAACTGCCAGTGTGCAGCAGTATGGATTGCTGTGACCATCTCTCGTATGTCCAGGTGTCAGCCTGTGTTGTTAATTAAGGGCAACATTTAACAATTTTAGCACCAGCACATTTCCTTGGTAGTTTTCAACAACAGAAGTTTCAGCCAGAATGTAGACCTGACCGCCTGATGCTGCAAATAGGACAGGCAACATTGAAAGACATAGTAGCTACTTTTGATACCGTGTCTTCCAGCTCCCCCCAAAGTGTGATTTTTGTATATATATATAGATAGATATAAATATGAGTGTGTGTGCATATATATAGATACTCTGGATAAACACATATGTAATTAAAAAGCCTTTAAAGCTACCTTCTCAACTGTTCAAGAGCTTTAGATGAGATTCATCAGTGTGCTAGTTAGGAAGAGAAAGAATGATAACTCGTGCATTAAGTTCTTTCATTAAGAAGCTTTGAAATTGTTCCAGCTATGGGAATAACCATTCCCAGAATTCATTAATTTGACCCAGGACTTTGCTTTATCACTCTATCTATTCCCTGACCAAATCCAAAAATTGTCCTAGGAATAGCATAGTGCCTCTGTGGTCAATGTGCACTGATCAAGCTCTACAGTCTGTTGCAAACAGGGCCACAGCCACCGCTCTGCGTCTTACCTATCCGCTTCCCTATGATGTGTTCCTGGAGGAAATAAGATTAATCAATCCTTGTAGATATGTTGTTCGCAGGGACATGTTTCTACATGTTCTTCAGGAGGGATACACCTGATCTTTTGTCTCTATTCTCATATAACACCTGCTTGCTGGTCTAGAGAGAAAACAAATGGCTTATAAGCAGCAACAGTCACTTCAATTCTAGATGCTATAGGGATGCTCCTTTTTTTGTAGTGAACAGACCTAAGTTCAGAAGGATGGGAGAATTTGTCATAGAGGCCAAGAAAGGGGTATCTGATTTATACAGTAACTTTGTCTGCAATCCTCACTGACTCCTTAAATTGTTTTGATTCTAAGATCTGGTAATAAGCTAACAGTACCATGCATGCTGCTAAGCAGGTATCCTTTATTACGGTGCTTGGTACATGGGGGATTTCTCCTCCAAACGTGTGTGCCAAACACCTTTTCATTTCAGCTTAAATACAACCACAATATACATATGCATTACATTTCCTAGGAATACTTAGCATATTAATTACTTTTCTGAGAACTAATTAGCATATGTTAATGTTTTTCAACCATGTCTGTTGGCGCCTCTGGGTGGTTGGTGAGTGTGTTCAGATGAAGCCTTGTACTCTTCATCACAGTGTCTGCTGACTGACCTATGTTTCTGAGCAAAATCAGTTCTAAGATCACGTATACCGTGTCCCTCCAAGTTGTTCTGCTCTGGTCTTGTTGCCCTCTTGGTGCCTCTTTATCTCTGTTGCTTGGTGCATCTGCCCTCGCACGGCCAAGCTGTCTGGAGTAGAATTATTTAGGAGTCTCTTATCCTACAGCTATCCCAGTTATCCACTGAGGACCAAGACTTGCTTTGTTTTTAATCATTTTGTCTAACGACTTAAAGTGATAAGTTCTATCTACATACATCTGCTACATTCACAGGTAGAAACAGGGATTAATACAATAGTTACAGCATTAGATCATTACATGCGCAAGAATAAAAACTCTAGTAATAAAAACTACTAACAACTAGAAAATATTATTAAAGCTACTTTGTTATAGTTTCATGCTTCTTTTCCAGTGATGTCACAAAAAATTTTGATTCTGTTTTAAGTACAGTTCTCAGAACTGAGACAGTGAACACTGGAATGACAAATGACAAAATGAAAACCATTTTTTTTCAACTGATAGTGGTTATTATAGTATTAATAGAGCTTTGGGTAAGAAGTCATTGTATGTGTGTTAGGACAGAGATAAAAGAACAGACTTACAAAGGATGAGGGAGTAAGAAACTGTAAAGATAGTTTGGTCATGTTGACCTCTTCGGAATCACGCTGAAGGACAGTGTTTGAAATAATTTCTGTAGACATGGCTTCATTTGTTACAAGAATTCTTTTGTTTATAAAAAAGGAGAACTTGTTAACAATCTTTTGACTATGATGTGTGCTTAAGGGCTGTTTTGTAGAGGGGGGAGTAGTCTCTTCTGCAATATTCTTTAAAGCACCTTTTGGTCAAAAAATTGAAACTGTTTATTTTCCTATTTTAGAACATTGTTAAGTCAATTCCTTTTGTTTGTAATCTGTATGTTTATAATCTGTATGTGAATGGACACCTCTTTAAGGATTGTTTGATGTTTTATTTTCTAAAATCTTTGTGAGACTAGATCTTCCTAGAAAGTTTCTTAAAAAGCCTAGAAATTCCTCAAGAAAACAAAATTTCCTTGCTCATGCATGCTGATCATTGTCATTCTGAATGTGGACATAATCTTCCATTTCTGTCTCATATGCCCAGAAGTAGCTGTTACAGTCTTTGCTTAAATTGCCAAACATGAGATATTTACAGGACATGCAGATAATGAACTTGGAAACTCAAACATATACAGGAGCAGACGTCTGTAAGCTAAATACAGATTTAAGTAGCTAAATGTGAACTTATGATATTTTTTTGAAATGTTCTTTTTGAAAATTGGCCTCCCTGTTAAAGTAATGTGAACAAAATAGCCCCCAGTGAAAACCCTCTCTTTTTTGATTTTTCCTTTTTTTTTCTTTGTTTTTTAAATCAAACTGACAGAAACCCCAGTATGTGGAGAAATTAGCAGAGTAGAGTGCTGCTGAGAAATCCTTTAAACTTCACTTTTCAAAAATATAATTTTCATTGTTCAAAGCAGCAGTTAATGAGGACTTAATAGAGTTTTTGACTCCACTTTAAATTGTTTCTGCACAGCTAAAACAAAAATTTTACTTCAGATGGAATGCAACATAGTAGGTTTTACTGAAGTTTTATGGATTAGGATTGCACATAATGAGATCTTTCTCTAACAAGACTTTTTATGAGCTCACACATCTTGTGCAAACAAATCTACGTACTGTAAGACACATGATTCAGGAAAGAACTTTTATTATAGAAAGCAATTTTTCTATAATGAAGTAGTAAAGCACAGAACATTTATTTTCATTATCATAACCATCGTATATATTTGAGTCTCAAAATGTTGCCTTTCTAGCTTTAATATGTACTTCCCAGTAAGTAATCTTGACCTACATAAAACATCTGAGACTAATGCAAAAATACTACTGAAGGTGAGAAAGAGTAATTGCAAAATAATACAGTATTTGTTGACAAGATGTGGTTGTGTGTTCTGCAATAGAATAAGACTAACTGACTGTGCTATGATGTTGCCATAAAGTTTGAGCTGTATTGGGCAAAGGGCTGAAAATCTTATTTAAATCCCAAACCCAAACTAGTGATATTCTACTATTAAAATCCATCAGCTTCCACATTATGGTCTTAAGCCATTTACTGATAAATTAGAAGTTGCATACATGAACAACTAACTGTCTTCCACACTAACATATGCACATTTTTATAACTGGTCCGAGCGAATTTCTTCAGTTTTAGCAAACGTATCTAAAACCACCAGGTCATTCATCACATAGTAAAAAGTTCAAGTGCACTAAAAAAGCTTTTCAGAATGAATGAATGCATTGAGTTAAACACTTCCTAAAAGGCAAATCATACCCCATGTACAGTTTGAGGGAGAGATATTGGGAGGAGGGAGAGCATATTTTGAATTTTTCCTTCCTTCATAAATCTACGTAACAGGTTTATGAGAAAGATCAAGATAAGCTTCTCTGTGGGACAGAACACTACCTATAGGCAATATCTATGGAAGACAAATGCTCCATAAAATATAACTTAATACTCTCTAACTTAGAATAAGTCATAAAAAGGCTGCTAGTGCAAATAGATCTGAAATTATGAATTTTCTGAAAATGAGCAACTGCAGGAATTCCAGCATACATAGGAAAGGTGTAATTTCCAAATATAAAATAAAATGATTACCAGACAAACCAATATTATCTACACCAGCTGACAGATTAAAGAGTAAGGAAATTGAAAGTTCCTTTCAATTTTAGGATAAGCACATGACTAAGCTTAATGAAGAAAAATTTTGACTGCTATTGGCTGTGTTTTCTTTAAATATTCTGTCATATATCTACAGCAAAAGGAGCCTAAGTTTATAGTGTCACCAACAAATATACTTTCATCCAATGAAGTTACTAACAGTATAGAGAAGCTATAATTGAAACATTTCATTTGCTGACTTTTCCACTGAGACTGGTTCAATGTTGTTTGATTTTTACATAGCAGAAAGACCAAGCATCTTCATTAAATGGCTCTGACTTACTCAATACAACTAATACTAATGACACTGTTTCTGTAATTTGACACAGCACACATTTTTTCAGTAACAACTTGGAAGACTGAGACCTTCTATTACACCAAGTTATGACACCAGTATTACACCAGTTGAAGGGGACAAAGTTTCTCATGCGCTGAAGTACTGTTTCTTATAAGCAAGAAGATTCTTACTTTGGGAAAGTTTTTCTCTCTAGAGCAGCATACTAATATATGCACTGTGGTAATACTAAACATCCCAGTCAGTGTTTTACTGGATTGTAAAAGAGGGCTTTTTTCATGGTCTTCCCACAAAACAGTATAAAGAAGGCAGTGATGATACTGTATAGGCTAGGAAGACAGACCTGCGTCTTCTGTCCTGAAAGGTTTAGTGTGTTAAGTGAACAAGAGAAAGGAAGAGCTCCGTAGTATTGAGTTTGGAAGTGTATGATAAAGAAAAGAACTCTATGCAGGTTATTTAAATTCATAATTTAAAATCTTATTTAAATAATCTTATCTAATCTAGTAAATTATCTTAAGCAGTCGAAAACTAAACGAATACTCAGTAAGGAAAATTATCTTATCTATTATTAACAACACAACTATGCAGATACTATTTTCTAAATAAAAGGACAGGAATCTTGATTCTTGATGGAAAAAAAGTACTGTATTAAGGGATTCATTCACTTTCTGTCTTTCTTGTTAAAATGACTTGACAGCGTTTTTGTTGGTAGTGTGTACAACATGGGTCAAGACCACTCTTCAATATTGAGCCAAGGGACGTGTGGAAATAAATTTTCCCACTCAGGCTGTGGAATGGTTAAGCATCCACTACATGGAGACTACTGCCAGTAAAGGGACGCTGTTTAAACTTCTGGGAAAAAGCCCTGCGTAATATGTAGTAGCCCTGCTCTCTAACCTCTCTGCATTCTACTTACACTTTTTCCTTCCTGCCGTTCTTTTTCTAGGCACACTAAGGATTCACAGAAAGTGTTTGTCCCCTTTCATGACTTCTCTGACAACCTGTCACTCAAGCTCCTTTCCAATATGTATTAGAAGTATCTTAGGACAATAAATAAATGAAAAAATAATGAAAAAAAAATGGTATGAAACAAGTTGTGTATTGCAAAAAAAAAAAAAGGAGGGGAGACACTAGAAAATGAAGCATATCATGTAACAGCAGCAGTCAGCCAGATGTCTGGGGTTTCAGTGTTATGAAAGTAATCATATGATAAACTATGTGGTTTATATTTAAGTATATATAAATAGCCTTCCATGATATAATCCATGCCTTGTGTGATCATAGCCTGAAACTCAAAGCTTTACTCTTGAGCTAGTTAAAGGAGAACTTAGCTCTCACTAGAAACCAAGATTATATATAGTTGGAGTTTTCATTTTTAGTCAGTAACATGTTTAATTACTAACATAATATACTTTCACTTTCTAAAAAGGCTAGAGGTATAAATTTTAATGCAATACATAGCCTGGATTTGCTACCTTAATTGTTTTCATACTTTATTGCAAATCTTACTCCCTTCAGAAACCAAAATATATCTGAAAGGCTGCCAAATGTTTCTCCAGGGTTTCTGCGTTGTTGAGATTTTATGCCTAAATTGTAATTGTAATACACTGAAAGAAATATTATAGAACTTTCATAAAACAGCTGCTGCTCCTTCCAAAGGCTCCAAAAATTTTCATGAAAGTAGACTTACAAACTTCTGAATTTGATGAAGATGTCATGTTGTTATATGGCTAAGTGCCAGGTCCTGCACTTGGGTCATGACAAATCCATGAAACACTGCAGGTCTGGAGAAGAGCGGCTGGAAAGCCGCCTAGCAGAAAGGACCTGGGGGTACTGGTTGATAGCTTCCTGAACATGAGTTGGTAGTGTACCCAGGTGGCCAAGAAGGCCAATAGCATCCTGGCCTTTATCATAAAAAGTGTGGCCAGCAGGAGTGAGGAAGTGATCGTCCTTTGGTACTTGTCACTGCTGAGGTTACACCTCAAGTACTGTGTTCAGTTTTGGATGGAACTTGCAATTTTTTACACTGAATGTCTTTATTGTTACAGACCATCTCGTCTTAATATTTCTGTGTCGAATAATACTACAGTGAATAATCTGGTTTTAGATTGGATCTGTGTTTTTCCATCCTTGACATGCCCCTTTCTCAGAATATTATCTGTTTCTTCTATATCCTTCCTGAAATTATATGGTTAAACTGAAAAACACCTTTGAACATCAGGAGGTACCTAGTGACTTGTACAAGCTTATTGTCATCAGAATATGTTATTTACTGAGCTCAAACCATCCCCAAACTGATCTTGGAGCACCTTAATATTAACTTCCGTTCACTCAGCGAATTACTGAGTGAACAGAAGTTAATTATTACTTCTAGCTTCCCAGTTCTTTAAGCACTTTTAAATTCTTACCAGTATTGGCACTGTGGTTATTGTGAACTTCCTTTAATGATCACTTCCAAGCATGTCATTGAAACTCTAAGTTAATTGTGTGCTCTGATTCTTCTCTACAGACATTCTTTTATAACATATTTAAAATAAAGCAATCATAAATTTTTCTTGCATTTCTGCATAGAGGTGCTTCATTTTAACAGAATATATACCAAGATGCTTTTTTTTTTTGCATTACTTGCTTGCTTTTTCTTTGTTTTGGCTTTTTTCTGTAATAAAACTCAATCGTCACCTAATTTTTATGCAGTCAATTAAGCAGGCAGCAGGAATTTGGGTCAGATGTTTAAGAGTTTCTCTCTGTGTGTTTGTCACTACATGTTTCCTCAGGAGTCTAGAATATTTGTGTGAATGTTCTGTACCCATGCACAACAGGAATATTAGCTGTGTAACACATGGCTCCTCACACTGCATGCTCTCTGTTTGATTCTGCACCTCTGGGTACACTGCTGCCTCAAAGTTGTACAAAAAGTGTACCTGTGCTCCCATCTGAATATGTTTCCCAGAGATTCAGAGTCACCCTGAAACCCAGAATGAAAATTGTACATTTACAAAATCCAGAAGGTTGATTTCTCTAAGCACTGGGCACTTTAAATTCCAGGAAAATTCATATGTAATGTAAAATTCTGATGAAGTTACACAACCATTATGATTACAACAAACTCTAAATTAAAAAACATGGATTCTTTCTTGAAATAAATATGAGAGCCTTTTTATGATGAAATATGGTGTTTTACATTTGTGAAATTTTTACCAACCAATTTACAGAACAAAGAGTCTGTTCTTCTGTTCAAAAATCAGCCTTAAAGATGCCTTCTTATCTGAGAACAAACTCTTTTCCTGCAGAGAAAAATTAAAACCAGCACTTTTTATTTTTCATGCATTGTTGGTATGATTTGTCTGTTTAAATCTAGGATAAAAGCTGAAATCAAGAAACTTACCTTTCTTCAGACTCTGTCTTGGCCAATTTAGGCAGCCCTTCTCGAAAATTGGCGTCTACTTCTCTTATTTATTTCTTGCAAAACTTACAGCTTGAATAGCATATATGTGTAATAGTGTCATCATATGATTTAATAAGCTTTAATGGGAAAGGCAGACTTTACTGGATAAGCCTCAAAGCCATTCTAACATTATGCAATATTACTTTCCACAGTCAAGACACTGCAACATTCAAGTAATAGGTAGCACACAGCTGTTCCATCTGCCAGTGGCTCAGGTTGCTTACAATTCAGAGGTTGTAGCTCTGATGACAGGGGAAGAAAAATCTACACTACATTTTGATTGCATGATAAACCCGAATAATACAGAAGTAAATTGAGATTCACTGTGAAACACCTGTATTTAACTATTATCGGTTATTCTGTGTTAAATATACAACAGACAAGCAATTTTATTCTGGTCTTTCGTCCACAGCATAAAGGACTTATTTCATGGAGCTCATCACTTTTCCTTACTCCCTGTGAACAGAAGTTTCCTTCTACAAAAAGATGTAAACATTTTCTCCAACTTTCTCAGCCTGTGCAGAGCACGCTAAGCACAGCAACCCAAGTGATCTGGAATTTATATGAAAACACAGAGAATGATAGGTTTTTCAGACTTCTAAAATCTCTTATGCAAAATCCTTCAGGAGTGAGTTTGAGGATGAAATTTTGGTCAGGAGTGTGAAATTTATGACAAAGCCAACTTCTTCTCGTGCTCTGCGTCCAGTCCCATCATATTCAGTACTCCCTTGCTCTCTGTCCTGTTCACAAATCAGTTCTTGTTTGGGTTATGAGTGTCTGTTTTTCTGATTTGACTTTGAAATTTCCGCTTGTGCTTTAAGGAAAAAGTAGTCTACCCAAACTTAATATACTTTTTTTAATGAAGCAAATCCAGTCCTTAAATTTATTTCCTGTTTTCAATTTTACAATATTAGTTGACAACTGTTGATTATTAAAGTCATGGAGAGATTCTTTTGAAAGACCTTGAAAAGTGTAATAAGATTTAGAGTTTAATTGAAGTTCAAAGCTAAGTTTTTCCAATGAATTTTCTGCATAAATTATTCATAGAAGACCATAATGCATGAATTATTCAAGCAGCATCTTTAATTAGATGCGAAAAAACTTCTGCAGCAGCCTATCATTGTTTTAATGATCTAGAAGTAGATCGAGTTTGAAAAACAAAGAATTTCTGCTCAAAGACAAATTAGCAGGCAATTATTAAAGTGCTGATTACAATTGAACTGCTATCAATACTGTTTATATCCACAAACATACAGTACATTATGATGTATAATACTTATGAAATGCCAAAAAAAATGGACTCCAAACAATGAGATTTTTAATGAAAATACAGTGCCATTTATAAGCTGTTATTAACATTGGAAAAAATGAGCCATGAATAACAAGTTTTTGAGGCCTAATGTTAAGCGATAATGTAACACTGTATATTAGAACACAATAGCCTTTTCTTGTTTCTACTAATAAACATCTTTAAGTTTTTATAACAGAAAAAAATCCACTTTCTTCACATCTTGGTCCTCTTCTCAGGTATTAGAATTAATTTAATAGAACTAGTAAATCTTTCACAAAAATGTAGGAATGGAAGACTTCTTGAAAGCTCTTCAAAATCACCCTGCTCCTGGAATGGTCTGCCAAACATGGCAGATATTTGTCTGAAGCTCCCTTGGTCCCTTTAATATCGAGTACTGTTGTATCTTTTTGAGAGAGTATGTCACAGGTTGTAATGATTGTACTACAAAGTTCTACCTAACATCAAGGCTGTTTCCTCCTAACTAAACTCAAACACATTACCTCTTGCTAGTACAGAGCAAGAAGAATATTACTTTCCTAGATGCTGCGGGTTTTGTTTCTTTCCTTGAGGTTTTTTTGTTTTGTTTTGGGGGGTATTTATTTGCTTATTGACATTGTTTGTTATTAAAGAATACTATGTCTCAATTTCTCTTTATTTTAAACTGAAATTTTAAAATTTTTATTTTCTTGACCTACAGTCATTTACTTCCTTTATCAGTGTGAATTCTGCACTCATGTGCAGAAAAGGATGATTGTTCACTGGGGCTGCACTTTAGTTTGTCAGCCTTGACAAAGTGGAAACTTCTGAGATGCACCTGGGTATTTTTCCATTTTTTGGCTATTCTGAATGAATCTAAATTCTTGCCTGGTTTCATTTTCTGCTTAGTGCACACTTCAGATATTGTCTGCTTTACTTCCTTTTGGTTTAAATTGTAGCAGGGAAATTAATTGCGTAGACTAATACATAGATGTAACACAAATCATTCCTTATGAACGATCATACTGTTATCTTGTGTTTGCTGTGGGAATAATGAAATCACGAAATGGAAATGTTTACTGTTTATTTCTGTGTAAATAACTCAGTGTGAACAAGGTTGGGAAATTCCAGATAAACAACTTCTGCAGAGGTGAAATGCTCAAATTCCTTTCACCAGTAGAGAACTAGTCTTCAGATAGCTATTACAGTTACTATTTCAATATCTTATTGGAAGCATGGATACCACAAGACAAGCTTACAGACAAAGATTTATGGAAGTTTTTACTGCACATCGCTGGGACCATTTTCAGTTTACCACCTGCCACTGAATAGAAGCCTCACTCTGTTAACATCAAGGTCTTCAACCTTCTTTCCGCCAAGACAGGGTCATCTTCACCTGTGTGATTTGTGTTATGAAATGTTCCAACAGATCTATAGAACATAGTGGAATCCTAAGTCAATAATTTCATAAAAATTGATGCAGAAGATTTCTTAATATCTGCACTCCTCCATGAAGAAGAAGAAATATTATTTGGCTTACAGGTCATAGTCACTAATAGCTGGCTGCTGGCTTTTTTTTTCTTTCTTTATGACCCTTGGAAAATTATGTACTTTATTTCAAAAGTGAAATTAAATTTGATGATAGTACTACTAATTAAGCAATATTACTGCTCATAAAATCAAGGGAGGATGTCTGAAGAAAGCTTAAAAAAAAGGACTAAAATTGTTCCAGGGATGTGGAAGGAGAGACATTATTATTTAATGGTCTAAGATGTGCTAATGATATTCCTAAACAGCATTTGGTAGGTATAAGCAGACATTCAGCAAAGTGAAGTTTAATTGCAAGGTTTAAAATACACACAGAACTGCTGTTCAGTCCTGAGTCTAAAGATTCCTGTGACTGCCAGGCTACTGGGATATGCAAGTGACAAAAGGAAAGTATAGGGTATGAAACTGAGAAGCCAATTTTTAAAGACTAATGAGAAGAAAAGACAAAGCAAAAATAGGTAGCTGAGAAATTTACCAAAAATTTTTTGTTTTGTTTTGTTCTATGGAAAAGAAATTAATACATAAAAACCAGAACTCTGCAGAAAAATTCTTGCAGTCAACTTCTTTTCACAGCTGACTCAGGGAAGACCTAAACACCAACTCTCGTCTTGGTTCTCACTCAAGTGCTGTTTAGGAATCAATTTCATAACTCTCATTGGTAAATAACTCTATGTTTTGATTGGAATTTTTCAGCATGGATACCTACAATAGAGCATCTGTCCTTTATGCATATTTATTCTACCTCTTCTCTGCTTCAGCCACTGAACCAGAGCAAATTTGGTAGCAGTATTTCATATTAAGCACATATGCTTTTCCTGTTGCCAGCCTTTCTTCAGCGGAAAGGGACAAGCAACTAAACTATAAAATACTAAAGTAATAATAAATACTGAAGTTGGTATGAATTTTCAGAAAAAGATAAGTATTTAGATTCTTAAATCGAAGCTCATAGAGATATACCAGACAATCTGCAGTTCTTTGTGTTTTGATCGTGTTTATTTTGTGCCTTACAGAAGTCCAGTTTAGCACGAGTACTTAGAATCATAGAATCATAGCATCACAGAAAGTTTTGAGTTGGAAGGGACCCCTAGAAGTCATCTAGTCCAACCCCCCCCGCAGTGAGCAGGGACACCACTAACTAGATGAGGTTGCTCAGAGCCCCATCCAACCTGGTCTTGAATGTTTCCAGGGATGGGGCCTCCACTACCTCTCTGGGCAACCCGTTCCAGTG